>Ga0334722_10000888_pt1 | contig 40875 bp, 49 predicted proteins | sample C3_bottom_MG_FD_207210 | JGI IMG/M metagenome (GOLD analysis project Ga0334722, IMG submission 207210) | Sediment microbial communities from Yellowstone Lake, YNP, Wyoming, USA - C3_bottom | ecosystem: Environmental > Aquatic > Freshwater > Lake > Sediment | place: USA: Wyoming | collected...
TATCTTTTGCTAGGATTTTTTATAGAAATGCTGTAGATGGAGCATTTCTTTTACCAATAGAGATAGACGAGGATGCATACAAGGATATTTCCAATGGTGATGAGCTTGAGATAAATGTCGCTACCAACGAAATCAATAATCATACAAAAAATAAAAAATATCAAATGAAACCATTCTCAGAGATTATTGGAAAAATTATAGCAGCAGGCGGACTGTTTAAATTCAAGCCATAATCTGAGGAACAAAAGTAATGTCAAAAACACTATTTGAAAAGATCTGGGATTCACATTTAGTACTAGAAAAAGAAAATAGCCCTTCTTTACTTTACATTGATAGACATCTAATTCATGAGGTTACTTCCCCTCAGGCATTTGAAGGATTAAGATTGAACAACAGAAAGGTGAGACGATCTGATCTCACTATAGCTACAGAAGATCATAATGTACCAACTAGTAATAGATCTCTGCCTATTGTAGATCAAGTATCTTCAATTCAAATCAAAACCTTAGAAAAAAACTGTAAAGATTTTGGAATCCAATTGTTTGGAATCAATAATCCAAATCAAGGAATAGTTCATGTTATAGGGCCACAACTAGGAATAACTCTTCCAGGTAGTACAATTGTTTGTGGCGATAGTCATACCTCAACACAGGGAGCCTTTGGGGCTTTAGCATTTGGTATTGGAACAAGTGAAGTAGAACATGTTTTAGCAACACAAACAATTTGGATGGAAAAACTCAAACCATTTGAGATTAGGGTAGAAGGAAAAAGAAAAAATCCTTTTGCCGTGACAGCAAAAGACATCATACTTTCAATAATTAGACGAATTGGAACTGCAGGTGGGGCTGGCACAGTCATAGAATATCGTGGAGATACAATATCTGAACTTAGTATGGAACAAAGAATGACGATATGTAATATGTCAATTGAAGCAGGAGCGCGTGCTGGTCTAATTGCTCCAGATGAAAAAACTTTTGAATATTTACGAGGAAAAAAATATACTCCAAAAAATTATGAGGAATTGGTAACTGAATGGCGTGAAAATTTGAAAACAGACTCAAACGCAAAATTTGATAAAAGTTTTACTCTGGATGCCAAAAATCTAGCCCCTCAAGTAAGCTGGGGTACAAATCCATCAATGGTATCTGATGTGACTGAAAAAATTCCTTTTCCTGAAGAATTTACTAAGGATCTGAGTCACCAAAAAGCAGTAGAAAAAGCGTTACAGTATATGGATCTAAAACCCGGAACTCCAATTACTGATATATGCATTGATAGAGTTTTCATTGGTTCTTGTACAAACGCCCGTTTAGAAGATCTTATAGCAGCATCAAAGGTTGTTAAAGGGAAAAAAGTTTCATCTAAAGTTCGTGCTATGGTGGTACCAGGTTCACAAATGGTTAAAAAACAGGCAGAAGATCTTGGAATTGATAAAATTTTCATAGATGCAAACTTTGAATGGCGTGAATCAGGATGTAGTATGTGTCTTGGAATGAATCCAGATATTCTTGGTCCTGGTGAAAGGTGTGCAAGTACCTCAAATAGAAATTTTGAAGGGAGACAAGGAGTAGGAGGTCGTACCCATCTGGTTAGTCCAGTAATGGCTGCAGCAGCTTCTATCAAAGGACATTTTGTTGATGTGCGTGAAATGGATTTGAATTAAATGGACAGATTTAAAAAAATAAAAAGTATTGTTACTCCCTTTGATAAAGTCAATGTAGATACAGATCAAATTGTACCAAAGCAATTTTTAAAATTAATTCAAAAAACTGGATTCGGGAAATTTCTATTTTACAATTGGAGATTCGATAGTGATGAAACACCAAATTCTAGCTTTATATTGAATGATCCAAAATACAAAAATTCAAAAATTCTAATTACTCAAGATAATTTTGGTTGTGGTTCTAGCAGAGAGCATGCAGTATGGGCATTACAAGATTACGGATTCTCAGTAATTATTGCTCCATCATTTGCAGATATATTTTTCAGTAATTGTTTTAAAAATGGATTACTTGCAATAATTCTTAATTCCACAATTGTAGAAAAGCTTTTAAAAATACAGACAGAAATTGAGGTTGATTTAGAAAATCAAATAATCAAAACAGATACCGAAATAATTCCATTCCAAATTGATGAATACAAAAAGAAAAATCTTCTCAATGGATTAGATGAAATTGCCTTGACCCTAAAATACCAAGATAAAATTTTAGAATATGAAAAGAAATCTACTATTTCATCTCTTTTATGATTTGTTTAACTACTTTCTTATTTCGTTCAAGCATAGCTGGTGACTCAACATCTAACCAAGGTTTTTTTCCAATATCAAAAGCACTAACTTTTCCTTGTTTTGATAATTCTTGAAGTATATCAAATGATAAATTTAGATCTTCATGACTACGTTTCATTCGAATCTTTTTTAGAATGTCTAACCCAAGAACATAGATTCCTAAACATTCTGCCATTTTCATTTTGATAGTTGGTTTTTCTTTAAATTCTGTAATAATATCATTTTTTACTACTGCAAAACCCGTCTCTTCTTTTCTTATGGTTCTTGTTGCTATACATGCTAGACTTTTATTTTTTTTGAAAAATTCAGTCATTTTTTTTATGTCTATGGCGCATAGATTATCAACAAACCACAAGAGAAATTCTGGACTGTTTTTTAATGAACCTGATGCATGAAGCAGATCTCCAGCAGTTCCACTTCCAGAGTCTTGAACAAATTTTATTTTTGTACCGTTTATCCTATTTTCAAAGTAATGCCTTATCTGTCCTCCAAGCCCTTTGAAATCTGAAACAATCAGTATTTCATCAATGAATCTAAATGAAGAAAGATAACTGACAATATGATCAATTAACGGCTTTCCTTCCACTGGTATCAATGCTTTTGGGAAAAAATCTGTAAATGGTTTTGCTCTTGTACCTTTGCCACCAGCTAAAATTATTGCTTTCACGTCTAACGATATGACTTTTGTTTTCTTCTTCTGGCTCCAGGTCCACCGAATTTTTTTGGCTCTTTTCTTCTTGCATCTCCACTTATGAGATATTTATCAAATTCAGCGATCCTTTTTCTCAAATCATCTCTGACTGATTTAGTTAGAGGATGATCTCGTGGTTCTTTTTTTGTTTTTGTCCACCCAATTAATGCTCTCGAAATAGCAGTTGCTGCAGCACTTGCTTGACCCATAAAACCTCCACCTTTTACTCTCACAGAAATATCCACCTTATTTCTTAAATCTCCAGAAATTTCTAGTGGAGCAAAAATTACTTCTCGAGCAGTTTCTTGTGGAATCATTTCAACTGGTATGTTGTTAATTCTAACTTTGCCAACCCCTTTGGTAATATAGACATGGGCTCTTGCTGTCTTCCTAGTTGCATAATAAATCTCAGTTTTTGAAGTCATTCTGTCCATCCTATGGTTCTTCCAAGTTCAGCTATACTTGTGTAATATGCGTTTGATCTTCTAATCTTGGCATTATCGAATTGAATCTTTTCAAAAGTTTTTAGTTCCCTTGGAACTCCAATATATGCACGTAATCTTTTCAAGGCTGTTGCTCCAGATGGTTTTTTTCTTGGTAGCATACCTCTAACCATTCTGCTAATAATTGTGTCAGGTCTTCTTGGATGATATGGTCCATGTTTTGGATGTAAGATGCTAGCTATCTCAAGAAAAGCTTTGTATTCTCCTACTATGCTTTTTCGTTTACCGCTCATCATTATCTTATCACAATTCACTATGAATACATTATTTCCTTGCAGCAACAATTTTGCAACGTTTGAGCATAGTCTTCCAGCAATAAGATCAGTCCCATCTATTACAATAGGTCTGTTTTTCATTTCAACTACTTTTTCTTGTTTGTTATCCAATAATGCTCACTCCTTTTCCGGTTGGGAACTTTTCAATCATTTCTGAAAAACTAATTATCTTGCCTCCTGACTCAATAATTTTTTTTGCTGCAGAGTTTGAAATTGAAAAAGAACTTAATGTTACTTTGTGTAAAACATTACCTGTTCCTAATACTTTGCCTGGTACAACAATTACATCATTTTCTTTTGTGACATCATTGATCTTAGTCAAATTTACAACTCGTCTTGCAGAAGATGTTTTTAATGCGAGTTTAGCTAGTTTGGACCAAATTGGCGCATCATTTTTTATAGAAGCTTGCTTGAGCAGCTTTACCATTTGTATAACAACTTGATTAGTCATTTGAATATTGACCTTTTTAACCCAAATATAATATGTATGCTTATTCTGATTTCAAATCTGATAATATCTGTTTGAATTCTTCTAGTCTTCTTGATAGCTCTTCTACACCACCAAGTATAATTTGTTGAGGAGAAATAGCGCCAGTTGTTTCTACCGTTAGAACATATTCATCCTCATTATCCGAATTAATCAATGTAGCAATATTTGACGAATTCCATTTTGCATGTTCTGTACCGCGTCCTAATCTTGCATACGCTTCGATTTTTAGGCGTTGGCCAGGAGCTATTACTACTATTGGAACTTTATCTGATGTAGGTTTTACGAATTCATCTTCAGACGTTAATTCGCTTGAAGTAATAGTTCTTGTTGAATCAGTGTCTCCAGAATCTATCATTAACATAACTCTACAATTTGAACATCCAGACTCACTATTACATTTACACTTTGAATGCTCTACAAATCTTGAAGTATCTGTGCTTAAAGGAATCATTCCAAGTCTATGTGCAATTCCTTCATCTGCCAAGACGGATGAATTTTCAATAATATCCACAGTATCAATCGCAAAAACTGGAACTCCGTTTAGACAAATTCTTCGTAATGCATTAGCATATTGTAAGGGTATCCCTTTGAGCTTTACTGACATTTTTTGCTTATTTTGACTAATAACTTCTAAAGAAGGCAAACTTAATGAAAAACTCTGAAATCCAAATAAAAATCTAGCGAGTTGCAATGTAGAGATAAATATCCAAGTCTGATAGTATCTAAATTAGTCATGGTAGACAAAGTCACTGTTGTACGATATTCATTTGAAGGTGAAAAATTCGAAATTCTAGTTAAACCAGATCCTGCTTTAGAATATAAGCTTGGTAAAAGAAAAGATATTTCATCCATTTTAGTTTCTGATGAAATTTATACTGATTCTAGTAAAGGAACTAGAGCATCTTCAGAAAAATTACTAAAGGCTTTCAAAACAGAAGATGCTACAGCAATTGCTGAACGAATTATCCAAAAAGGAGAACTGAACTTAACTACTGATCAAAGACGTAAGATGACTTCAGAAAAACGAAAACAAATTGTTAACTATGTTGCAAAAACCTTTGTTGATCCAAAATCACATTTGCCACATCCCCCTCTTAGAATTGAACAAGCCATGGAAGATGGTAGAGTTACTATTGATCCACACAAAAGTGTTGAAGAACAAATTAATGATGTGGTAGAAAAACTCCGTTCAATAATTCCTTTAAAATCAGAAAATTTAATTTTAGAAATAATTATTCCCGCGCAATTTGCAGCGCAATCTTATTCAGTTTTAAAGTCGACTGGGACTTTACAAAAAGAAGAATGGCAATCAAATGGTTCTTTAAAAGCAATACTAGAAATACCAGCAGCTGCAAGGCCAAACGTGATTGATAGATTAGGATCCATTACAAAAGGTACAGCTTCTATTGAGGTAGTCAAATAATGGCAGATAACAAAAGAAGATTCGTTATTCCTGGTGAAGTAATAACAACTGGACCATACAGACCAGAACAAAATGTAATTCTCGAAGGTAAAAAAATTATTGCAACAAAAGTAGGAATTTCTGAAATATATGATGATAGTGTAAAAGTTATACCATTAGCTGGAAAATATATTCCAAAAAGTGAAGATTTAGTAATTGGTAAAATTATCTCCCACAGCTCACTTTCCTGGGAAGCCGATATTAATTCGTGCTATGTAGGAATGCTTCCAGGTTCTGATGTCTTTGGAAGAAATTTTCAACCTGATACCGATGAGATGACATCAAAGCTAAAGAAAGGAGATTTAATTGCAGCTAGAATTGTAAACTTTGATAGATCCAGGGATCCACTAATTACAATAGCAGATAGAGAACTTGGCAAAATTGATTCAGGAGAACTTGTAAGAATCTCCCCAAGCAAAGTGCCAAGATTGATAGGAAAGCAAGGAACTATGATTCAAGCAATTGAGATGGCAACTAATGCTACTATTACCATTGGACAAAATGGATTAGTCGTTGTTGCAAGCGAAAATCCAGATGGATTATTAAAGGCTAAAAAAGCAATTCAAATGATAGATGAGCAAGCACATATGGCTAATTTAACAGATAAAATAAAGGCAATGTTAGAATCAAACAGTGTTTAATTATGGGCGGAAGAGATTCAGATCTAGTCTTACTAGATGAAAATGGAATTCGTTGCGATGGAAGAAAAGTAGACGAAACTAGGAATATTTCCATAAAAGCAGGAGTACTAAAAAACGCTAACGGTTCTGCGTATATTGAATTTGGAGACAATAAAATACTCGCTGGTGTATTTGGTCCAAGAGACGTTCATCCAAAACACATGTCAGACACTGATACTGGAATAATCCGATGTAGATATCACATGTCCCCATTTTCTGTCACTGAAAGAAAAAATCCTGCTCCATCTAGAAGAGAAATTGAAATTGGTAAAGTAATCAAAGAAGCACTTAGACCTGCTGTAATGCTTGAAAAGTTTCCACGAACTGCAGTTGATGTATATGTTGAAGTTCTTCAAGCAGATGGAGGAACAAGATGTGCCGCTCTTGATGCAGCATCAGTTGCACTTGCAGACGCTGGAATCCCAATGAGAGACATGGTTTCTGCTTGTGCTGCAGGAAAAGTAGCAGATACAATAATTTTGGATGTTAACAATGAAGAAGATCAGGCTGGTCAAGCTGACATGCCTATTGGTTATATGCCAAACCTTGGGAAAGTTACATTACTACAATTAGATGGAGTTTTGACTCCTGCGGAATTCAAAAAATGTCTAGAAACAGGAATAGAGGGATGTAAACAGGTTTATGAAATTCAAAAGCAGGCATTAAAAGACAAATTTTTTGCAAATGGGGAGCAACAATCATGACTTCTACATTTGTTCTAGATCAACTCAAACGAAATCAAATTAATGATTTGTTAGAGAAAGGACAAAGATATGATGGTAGAAGATTCGATGAACCACGTTCCCTTACTATTGAAACAGGAGTAATTCCAAAAGCTGATGGCTCTGCACGTGTACGCTTGGGTGATACAGAAGTAGTTACAGGTGTAAAGATCCAACCTGATAGACCTTTTCCAGATATGGGCGATAAAGGAATTTTCATTTGTACTGCAGAGATCTTACCTTTAGCACATCCTACTGCAGAACCAGGTCCACCAGGTGAGGACGTAATTGAACTTGCAAGAGTTGTAGATAGAGGTATAAGAGAAAGTGGAATGGTCGATTTATCCCAGTTAGTTTTAGAAAAAGACAAATCGGTAATAGGAATTTTTGCAGATAATAGCGTAACAGATCATGACGGTAACTTGTTTGATGCTTGTTCTTGTGCATCTACAGCAGCTATACTAACATGTAAAATTCCAAAATGGGAAATCATAAATGACAAACCAACTCTAGTAGAAGGACAAAAATCTGATCCACCAATCACGACAATTCCTGTAGCTGTAACCATGGCTAGGATTGGTGACCATATACTAGTTGATCCAAATGCAGATGAATGGGCATGCATGGATGCAAGAATCACTATTACCACTAATTCAAATGGAAACATTTGTGCTTTGCAAAAAGGAGGAGATGATGGTTTTACCCCTGAACAAATTATACAATGTTCAGAAATTGCAATATCTGCAGGAGCAAAAATAAGGCAAAAGCTTGAACAATTAAGGCAGGGCCGATAGTAAATTGGCAAAGAAAAAGTCATCATTAAAAGGTCTTGGAGCAAGATACGGAATTAAACCCAGAAAACAGTTTACTCAAGTTCATAATATTTTAAAAGCAACAAGAAGATGCCCGGATTGTGGCTCCACTCAATTTGGAAGACAAGTGGTAGGAATCTGGCGATGCAAAAAATGTGGTTTTAAAATAGCCGGAACTGCATATGACGTTAAGCTTTAACGCAAAAATTGAGATTGATGCAAAAGAAAAAACAAAGGCTATATTTCATTCAATAAATACCGATAACAAATTCTACCCGGAAAATCCAACAGAGACAAAAATCTCATTTGATAAAAAATTAATCATTACAATAAAATCAAATCAAATTCCACAATTAAGAGCAAATCTAAATTCTACTCTTCGATTACTTCAGGCAAGCTTTGATTCTATTGAATCGGTAAGATTATAAGAAAACCTAGGATTTAGTGACTCGATGTCTTCTGGTCAACAAATTCCACCATGGTTGCAAGAGCAATTATCAAAAATGCAGCAATCACAGCAAAGTCTTCAATCCATTCTATTTCAAAAACAACAGTTAGAAATTGAACATATGGAGACTGAAAAAGCATTAGAAGAGCTTAAAAAAGCTGCAGATGATGATACCGTTTACAAACATGCAGGTTCAATTCTAATCAAATCTAACAAAACTACCTTGATTGCAGATCTGGAAGAAAGAAAAGAACTTGCAAAAACTAGGATAACAGTTCTTTCAAAGCAGGAAGAAAGAGTAAAAGAGAGTCTTAAAGAGCAAGAATCAAAGATTAATGAAATGATGAGGGGAGCTGCATCAGGAACTATAAACACACAACAAACGACAAAAACTGATCCATCCAAATAAGATATTAACAAAACTAACAAATTATTTTTATGACATTAGAAAAGTTGCGTATAATTGTAGATGAAAGAGAAAAAAAAAGCGGAATACCTACTCTTCTCAAAGCTGCAGGTATTAACATAGAGATGAAAATGTTGCCCTTGGGTGATTATATTGTAGCTCCAGAAACTGTAGTCGAAAGAAAAACTATCCCTGATCTAGTATCTTCAATTTTCGATGGAAGGCTATTTGATCAATGTACCAGATTAAAAGAACACTTTCAAAATCCCATAATTCTGATGGAAGGAAATGTAGATGAAATTGAAAATATTACAGAGAATCCGCTAGTATTTTATGGAGCACTTTCATCAATTGCAATTGATTTTAAAATTCCAATTATACCTACACCTGATGCTTCTCATACAGCTAAATTGCTAGTATCTTTGTCTTCAAGAAAAGAAATTTCTAAAGGCCCATTTCTTAAAAAAATCAGAAAATCTAATGATCTTCAAAGGCAGCAACTTTCAGCACTTTGCAGTCTTCCTGGAGTTGGAGAAAAAACAGCAAAAAGAATGCTTGCTAAATTTGGTTCTCCATTGAAAGTATTTGCTGCTACATCTACAGAACTTGCAAAAATTGAAGGACTCGGTGGAGCCAAGGCTAAAAAAATAAGAAATATGCTTGAAAGCCAGAGTCAGCACATGAAAAAATCAAACCAAAAAACGCTTCACGATTAATTATGATATCATTTGTTTAAGGGAATTGAAGATTTATCTTTGATCAATTTTTTTCGAAGTTGGCTTCCACATATGGGACATTCAGATGCACCAGAAAAATTTTTGTGACAACCAGGACAATAATGAATCCAATTTCCCACATTTTTTATACCTGATGTCATTAATGGGGCAACCTTCAATCCAAGACTTTTTGTAACATTTGAAATTGCAAAATCATCTGTTATTAGCTCACCGTTAAGCTGAAGACAAAGAGCTATAGAAGAAATATCTTCTTTCGATAATTTTTGGAAATCCCCTGTAGTTTTTGCCATTTTTGTTACAAGATCTTTATACTTTTTTTCTGGTTCAATTATTTGAAGTCTTTTTGTTTCTAATAAAATACCTAAAGCGTCATGATTTTTTTTGATGTGTTTGATTTCATCATATATTAAAGGAGTAGTGTAACACTCTATTTGCGATCCAAATGGTATGCCAGCATAAAATGCACTTGCATCTAAAATTCTAAAAACCAAGTTTGCTCATCTGTCTTAGTCCCTGTTTTTTGAGCCTAACAAAGACTGCTGGTTTTTTATATTTTCTTATAGTAATGGGTTCTCCAAAACCTGCAGATTTTACAACTTGTGCATCCATTACAATATTACAATCATGTGAGGATCTTATCTCAATTTTTTCGTCAGGGACAACAATAGATTCAAGTCGATAAACAGGGGCAACTGGAGTAATTATTAGGACATCAAGACTTTCATGTAAAATCGGTCCACCCAATGAGAAAGAATGACCTGTTGAACCACTTGGTGTGGAAATAATAACTCCATCCATTTTCTGTTTTACTGTATCATCTTGAAATTTGATTTCAATTTCTGCCGTCTTTGTAAGATTTTTTCTGTTGATATAAATTTCATTTAATGCAGGTGGAAATTCTTCTCCTCCACAAGAAGCAATAACTCTTGTACGTTTATCTATACAGATCTTTCCATCTGTAATTTGTTTAATAGCCTTGTCTATTTCCTCAAAAGTTATTTCTGATAGAATACCTCTGTTACCTCCAACATTAACACCTAGTAGAGGAGTTTCATCTTCAAGGTGTCTAAAAGTACGTAGAGTAGTTCCATCACCGCCCAAAGTTATTACCAAATCTAATTTTTTATTTTTCAGCTCTTCAATTGTCTCAATTTTTTTTGCTCCTGGAACAGAAACAGGCGCAATTGTGAATACCTCTATCTTTTTTGCGATTAATTTTTTGGCAATTTTCTTACCTGCTTCTTCGGCTTCTTTAGAACCAAATTTGCTTACCACTGCTACTCTATTTAATTTCAAACAGAACTCTGTATCTTACTTCATTTAAAAATCATAGTCTTTGTGGCTTGGAATAAGGACAAACAATTAAGTATGAATTATGAATTTTGACTTATGATAAATATTGAGTTACGCACAACCAGAAGTTTTAGTTGATACGGAATGGGTATCTAAAAATCCTCCAGGGAATAATAGAAAACTCGTTGAAGTAGATTATGACCCTGAAAATGGATATAGAAAAGGTCACATTAAAGGTTCTAGTTTAATCTGGTGGAAACGTGACATTAATGATCCAATTACTAGAGACATCATTAACAAGAAACAATTCGAAGAATTACTGGGAAAAAATGGGATAAAACCTGATACTGAAGTTATTCTTTATGGTGATTTTAACAACTGGTTTGCAGCTTTTGTATTTTGGGTTTTCAAATATTACGGTCATGAAAATCTCAAAATAATGAATGGTGGAAGAAAAAAATGGGAATTAGAAAATAGAGAATACACTACAGAAGAACCAAATATTTCAAACACGCAATATACTGCTGGTCCTCCAGATGAAGGATTACGTGCATATTTGTTTGATGTAAAACGTGCACTTGAAAGAGTCGATACGGTAATGGTTGATGTAAGATCCCCCAAAGAATTTACTGGTGAAATTACTGCACCTCCAGAATATCCAATGGAACATGCACAAAGAGGTGGTCATATTCCAGGTGCAAATAATATTCCATGGGCTACCGCAGTAAATGATGCAGATGGAACATTCAAAACAGTTATGGAGCTAAAACAAAATTATCTATCAAAAGGAGTTACTCCAGACAAGGATGTAATTTGTTATTGCAGAATTGGTGAGAGATCATCACATTCATGGTTTGTACTCAAGTATTTACTTGGCTATCCAAAAGTTAGAAATTATGATGGCTCTTGGACTGAATGGGGAAACATGATTGGTAACCCTGTTGAAAAATAAATGAGTCAAGAATTACCTATTATAAAAAAAGGAAGTTTTTATTTCATTAAAGATAGCAAAACTGATCTAATTATGGAAGATAAAACAAAGCGAGGACTAACAGTTAGAGAAAGATCAATTGATGAAAAACTCAACGTTGAGGCAGAAAAAGGAATGATACACGATATGGATGGAATTGGTCACTGGGTTCCAATTAGATGGTATTTCCCAAAAAACCAATACAATCTAAATGAAGTGCTTGTCCACGCTGAGGCAATGGAAAAAAAATACAAAGATTTGCGAGAACTTACTTGTCCGGATGACTGATACTAGATAAGATTTTTAAGCAATCTCAGATTATTCAAAGCTAATGTCCCTTTTACTTAAAGATCGAGTATACACAATGGAGGCTCCAACTGCTAAAAGAGGGGTTTATCCATTACATGGATACAAGCTTGGTCTTTACAGATTACCAATAAAACTCGATGAACCTCTGGAGATACAATCAGTTCATGACGGCATGAAAAATACATTTGCTATGGATACTTATGCAGACAGAATTTATGCTACATATTCCTGGAAAGAAGAAAATATGCCAGACCCTGATGCAAAGGGTTACGAACAAGTTGAACTAAACATAACTGTTGAAATTGTAACTGGTGAAGTTGTAGATATTATTTATCAAATATTTCCTATAGAAAAATTTGGAGATCCACAATGGGTGAAAGATTATAGAAAGAAAGCAGATCATTTTGCAAAAATGATAATTGATACAATCCTTCGAAATACCATTCTTGCTGACAAGATGGTGGAGAGTCTTGTAAAATCTGAAAAAATTTCAGAAGATGACGCATTAAAAAAATTAGGAGAGATGACTCCTCTTGCAAAAATTGTTCCAGATGCTAAACCAATAGTTGTAAAAAAAGAAGAACAACCAGAGGCTGCTGGGAAAATCGGCCAAGAGTGGAAGGGTGGTGGAATTAAACCTGGACCAATTGATGTGGAATACAAATCAAAGATGGGACCCTCTGCCCAGTTTAAAACTCCAGCAAATTATCCAATAAAGACGTGGGGACGAGTTGGTGCTGATAATGGAATAATGGGTGTCTGGGGAGAGTTTGTCTCAGTTGACTATGATATTTGTATTGCAGATGGTGGATGCATTGATGCTTGCCCTGTCAATGTCTACGAATGGTTTGATACACCAGGCAATCCAGCCTCTGAAAAGAAACCACTTATGGCAAGAGAGCCCGATTGCATTTTCTGTCTTGCTTGTGAAAATGTTTGTCCCCCTCAAGCCATCAAGATTTTTCCGATGAAATAGTAGTTTTTAGTATTTTTACCGACTTATTCCTCACAAATATAAATACAAAACTACCGTTTGCCAATATTAGGGATGGCTGGTAATTATTTTACATTCTTCGTATTTGATCTTTTCATCATATCAGCGATTCTAATAACTGCATATACTTGCAATTTCTATTATTTGGCATTACTATCTGGTCGTCGTAAAGAAAAATACAGTATAGTTCCATTTGACGAGCCCTCCGTAACAATTCAGCTTCCAATATACAATGAAAAGTATGTTGCAGCCAGACTAGTAGATGCAGTATGTGCGATGGATTATCCTAAAGAAAAAATGAAAATTATGGTATTAGATGATTCTGATGATGACACCGTTCAATTATTAGAAGAACTCGTAAACGAACACAAGAAAAATGGATATGATATAATTCATGTTCGAAGAGGAAATAGAATTGGGTATAAGGCGGGGGCCCTCAAACATGCAATGAAATTTACTAATACAGAGTTTGTTGCAATTTTTGATGCAGATTTCATCCCACCGACTTGGTATCTTAAAAAAGCAATTCCATATTTTGCTAAACCAAATATTGGACTTGTTCAATGTAGATGGGGACATCTAAACGAAAACTATTCAGCCCTCACACAAGCACAAGCTCTTGGTATAGACCTTCATTTTCTCGTTGAACAAAAAGCAAAAAGCAATTCTCATTTATTTATGAATTTTAACGGCACAGCAGGAATTTGGAAAAAGGAATGCATTGATGATTCTGGGGGATGGCATACATCTACTCTGGTAGAGGATTTAGATCTAAGCTATAGAGCTCAAATGAAAGGATGGAAATGCATCTTCTTACCAAACATTATTGTAAATGCAGAATTGCCAGTACAGATGAATGGTGCTAAACGGCAACAGTTTAGATGGGCAAAGGGTTCCATGCAATGTGCAATTAAACTACTTAGTGACATAATTCTAAAACGTAGGATTGCAATTGAAGCAAAACTTCAAGCCTTTGTTCAGCTAACTAGACATGTAGTTTTTCCATTGATGTTGATTCAATTTCTTACACTTCCAATTCTTTTAGCTTCTCAAGTCAATTTGTATGTTGTAAGTGTCTTTCCTGCAATTACAATTTCTGCATACTTGGCAATGGGGCCTGGTGCGTATCTTCTAGTTATTCATAAATTATGGAAGAAGGACTGGAAATACAAAGCCAAAGCGCTCCCGTACCTTATAGTGTATTCTATAGGAATGTCTGTAAACAACACTATTGCAGTTTTTGATGCAGTCATTGGAAAGAAAAACGAATTTTTGAGGACTCCAAAATATGGAATAATAAAAAATTCTGATGATTGGAGAGACAAGGCTTACAATTTACCCTTTACAAAAACTACCTTGCTTGAGATTTTCTTTGGAATATATGGTATTTTTGGAATTCTTGTAGCAATTTTTTCAAAAAACCCTGTTTTTGTACCAATATTAGGACTGCATGCATTAGGATTCTTCTATATTGCTCACATGAGCATATCTCATTCAAGATTTAAAAGACACATATCTCAAATGAGTCATAAACAAACAAAGGAAGAAAAAATGGCAAATATCTTTTACAAACTCTCATTGGTTGGAATAATTGGATTAATTTCATTTGCTGGATACATGGCAATGACAGGGTACGAAAATGATGTTTACCCAGTTGATCTTTCTCGTGGTCTTTTGGATAGAATTATGAGTACATCTGATCCTAATTCAATGCTAGCTGATCTTAACGCAATCAAAGAATATTTGCCAAAAGAAGGAAATCCAGTTTGGGTGTTTCCAACTGATTCTACAGACTTTGCAAGAATCCAAAAAGACTTGGATTCTATGATTACCAGTGTAGAGACAATTGCAACTGTACCAAGAGACAGCTCTTCATTTCATACAGGAATGAATGCTGTAAGTGAAAGAGCACTAGTTCTTCAGCAAAATCTAATGGATGCAACTCCATACATGTATGTGAGTTTTATCAATATAGTTTTGAGTGCAGTTTGGATTGCAGCAATTTTAGCTATATTTGCAGTACTTAATAGAAGAAAACAACAACTACAACTTGCTGATGTAACTGACGGCATCTAGGAAATATTAATTTCCTTTCTAATTTCATCAACAGCTCTTATCCCAAAGACATCTCTAACCTGCTGAATTCGTAGTGCCTCTTTTAGTAAATTCTTGCCAAGCTGGTTTGCAAGTAATTGCAAAACATCAGTAAATCTAATTTCCCATCTGTCTGCACAATCTAGGATTTTGCTTACTGCCCACTGTCTTACTTCATGTGGAAGATGCATCTTTTCTTCTGATTCTATTGACAATCTGTCAAACAGATTTACCATCTCAGATGTTTGGGTAGCCATTTTTTCAAGATCTTGTAAAGTGCCATATTTTGATTCAGATTGCATTCGAATATTTGACTGGTACTCTGATAGTTTCAAAAGACCTATCATTTCTTTTGAGGCTTTTTCTGATGTCCTATTTGAGGCATTTTTAAGACCTTGCAATTCTTGAATAATTTGATTGGTTTTCATATGAAACTCTGAGGCAGAAGCATCTGAACGATTAAGGAGTGATGATAAACCTGAGATTTTTTCATCAGTTTTTGAGGCTATATTTCCTAATTCATTTTTGATATTTATCATGTCTACACCAATATTTCCTGCTCTACTTGAAATTGACTGGATATTTCTTTTCATCTCATTTAATTGATCAGTAATACCACTCGTTGAGCTTGCTTTTGAAACAACAGATTCTAATTCTTGTTTTAAGTTATTGATAATTCCTCCAAGTGATTCAATTTTTTCGGCTTTTCCTGAAATTGATTCAATTTTTTTTCTAATTTCTCCAATATCGGAGCCAACAAGAGAAGAAGTTTCTGCTTTTGCAGATACTTTTTTTAAGTCCTCTCTTACATTATCTATTCTCTCAGAAATCGTCATGATCATTTTTGAGTTATTTCTTATTGACTCGAAGCTGTCTGATACTTTTTGCATAATGTTTTTTGCTTCTGGTGAATCTTTTTGTGACTCTGTTATCTTGTTTATTTGATCTTGTAACTTGGATGTTTGATTATTAATTTTTAAAACTAAATCTGACTGTCCTCTTACTTGGCTTAAACCTGAGAATAGCTTTTGAGTATCTTCTTCAATAATGTTGATTTGTCTTGACTGTTTTTGGATCTGTTCTAATGCAGAGCTTAAAGAATCAATCATATTTTTCATAGAAACGAGAACTTTCTGGTTTTCTGAGAAAATCTTTGTCATTGCTTTGATTTCTTTAGATAATATTTTTGTAGAGTCAGAAACACCTGCAACTCTTTTTAGTAGAGCAGCTGAAGTTGGTTCTTTAGCGAAACTTTTGGTTTTTCTAGTCGACTTTGTACCTTTGTCCGTTTTTACTGCCATATTACATTAGAATATGTCATGCTGATAAAAAAGTTAGGTTAGAAAAATAATGGTAGCTACTTGTTAACCATTTCTGGTTCATGGAGTAGCTCATGGAAGGTTTTTTCAACTAACCCATTCATGTTTTCAACGAACTTCTCAGGGCAGTATTCACATACTATCATAGAATTACGGTACAGTACCGTACTATTAATAGCGAGGTAATTGTGAAGTTACCAAAAGAAATTAGCTGGTCAGATACCCCAGAGCTTATCTCTTCATAAAATCAGTCACTCTGATCATCATCCCAGACATGGAAATATTACTAGTTCGGGGAATAAAGATATTCCAAATGTAAACTGTTTTTAAATGAAATCATATATTACGATCAGATGGATAATTTTTTTCTACAAACTGAAGCACAAAATGGTTTGACAGATTCCATAAACAAAGGACTTTTCAGCTTTATAGATAAAATTAATCCACTCCAGATTCCACACACGAACTTTGTAACAGATCTTGCAATAATTATGATCATAGCAGCAATTGTTACTCTTGCTTTTTTCAAAATTAGACAACCATTGATTATTGGGTATCTCTTTGCAGGGATGTTAATTGGTCCTCTTTCTCCATTATGGACAGGATTTCTACCCAAAGAAGGACCACCATCTGCCGGTATTCCGGGAATAGGAATACTTTCTGACATTACATCTTTGAATCTTTTTTCTGAAATTGGTGTAATACTGTTACTTTTTGTTATAGGGATAGAATTTCCTTATGCAAAAATTCGATCTATTGGAAAAATATCTATCGGAATAGGAACACTTGGCTTGTTTTTGACATTGGGTGCAGTATTTTATGCCGCAAATCTAATGGGATTAAATTTTATGGATTCACTTTTTATCGCAGCGGCTCTTTCTATTACTAGTACTGCAATAATTATTAAAATATTTGAAGATCTTAGAATAGCAAAAAAAGAATCTTCGATACTTGTTTTAGGAATTTTAATTGTCGAAGACATCATCGCAGTAATTTTAATCTCATCACTACAATCAGTAGCTCTGCTTGGAACAGTCTCACTTGAAAGCATCTTACTTGCGATTGCTATTGCTGCAGGATTATTTATTGGGACATTTACAATTGGAACCAAAATAATCCCACCTCTTATAGACAGAGTTGCAAGTGCAGAGAACAGAGAAATTCTACTGCTAAGTGTTTTAGGAGTATGTTTTGGTTATGCACTAATAGCAAATATCGCTGGATTATCAGTTGCTATAGGAGCATTTTTGGCAGGAGTCTTAGTTGCAGAATCAAAATCATCAGAAGTTTCTAAAATTTTATCCAGTCCAATCAAAGACATGTTTGTAGCTATCTTCTTCGTATCAGTTGGAGCTTTAATGGACATTAGCCAGATTGGAAATTATATTTTTATCGCAATTGGACTAATTGCTGTAGCCATAGGAATGAAGTTTGGTGGAAACCTACTTGGAAACCTGTTATTTAGACAACCCGCAAGAAAATCGCTTCGTTCAGCCTTTGCACTTGCAGCCCCAAGAGGAGAGTTTTCTATAGTTATTGTAAAGACAGGAGTAGCTGTTGGGGCAGTAAGTCCTTTCCTATTCCCTCTCGTAGGAGTAATTTCGATTGTTACATCATTTATTACGCCATTCTTATTTAGGGTAGGCGATAAAATTATTCCAAAAATATCAAAGGTCTAGAAAATGTCAAAAGATGAATTAAATAAACTTCTCAGTAAAGTACACAAGAGTGTCACCATATTCAACTATAACAGTAACAACGTACCGTGCATAATTTTAACGGAAAGAAGATTTTCAGAAATAATGGATAAGATTGCAGGACGACCCGTCTCTGTAGATACCAATCTCAATATTCTTCAAAATGGACTAGGAAACGTTTTCGTGGAAATTACATTAGATTTTTCTAATAGTGATATTCATGAAAAAATTCTACTTTACGCAAATGAATCTCTTGATTTTTTTGAGTCATTAGCAAAAACAGCTATGCTCGCATTATCCTCACCACACTCTAAGGTTGGTCAGGAAAATGTCTTTATGATTCAACTTCCAAAACCTGAGAGAGCAACAAACGCTCTTGATGTAATTAGGCGAGGATTAAAGGCAGGAGAAAATCCTTCAATCTGAATTATCTAATATTTTAAAAAAAATTGAATGCAGTTACCGGGATTTGAACCCGGGCCACGAACTTGGCAAGCTCGCATAATAACCAAACTATACTATAACTGCTCAATCGTTAAATTTAATTTTCTATATTAAAGCCTAATGAATTGTCTTATTTTGCCGCTATTATTACACTGAAAATTATTGTTCAGATTTCCTTGAAACTACAAACAATCTAATTCCTAGAACAGATAATACTAGAGGCATCATAATTTCGGATGTGTGTATTATATGAACAGTCATTCTCATAGAATAAAGCTAACAGTTCTATAGTCTTGGTAAGGCATTAGGATAAGATATGAAGTACATGTGCAGGACCTGTAAAGAAAAATGTGATGATATTCCAGAACATATGATGATAATACACAAATTTTCAAAAACAATTGTGGAATCCCAACTCAAAGCAAACCCAAATTGTTTTAAAAATTCCTTTGAAGAACTACAATAATGATTATTTTTCTAAAATGATTAATCTAGGAATTAAGAACTTTCAGTTGCTCTCATTTTGTCCAAAAAATACATACTAGATAATTTCTGATTTGTTAGGATTTTTGTAGTAATGGCATACGAGCTAAATGTAACTCAAATGGTTTGTAACAAATGTAAAAAGATCATCAATCCTATGGATCTGCATAAAATTGTGATGTTTATCGTTTCAGGAAATTTTTCAGATCATTACTACGAACATATAGAATGCCCTGATGTTTTTACAATCTAGACTGTCTGTTTCATATTGAAAGTGATTTAGCGAAATTAAACTTGATAATTACCATCTGATTTATCTATATTAAAGCGAACTGTTAATGCTAAGATTGTTTTTAATGTTAGATGATTCTATCTATATTATGAATGATAAACTTCAAGAAATTATAGAAAAGAAGATTGACGCAACATTTGATAGAATCGATGAAATTGACAAAATTGTTGAATCACTGGATAAACTTTCTGTACAAAATAATGCTTTTGCCTTTGGTATAATCATTGGAAGACTATACAACTCATTTTTTTATCAATGTAGGAGAATATTGAAACGAGATCCCACAGAACAAGAATTTTCCGAATTTTTACAAATTTTAAAAACGCGACAATCTGAGTTTCTTAGAAAATTCAAATAGATAATTCTTTTAATGGAATAACTTTGATGGTAGGAGTTCCTGGTAACTTTACACAAGCGCCTCTCATCGATTTTTTGGCCAATTCAAGATGTTCTTTTTTAACATGCATCTCCATTATGACTTGGCCTGCTTTCACACGAGCACCTAAATTCAGTGCCTTTCCAAAGGCTCGTCTCATTCCCTCCTGTAATCTGTCTGCACCAGCTGCTGCAATCATTTTATTTTCTCTTAATAGCACATGAGGATAGATTCGAAGCTTTGAATAGAAACCTGTTTCGCCTGCAACATTTTCTACTGCTTTGTTTGCTGCAAGCCTTGCTGATTCAATTGCTGTATGAGTAATCTGCAATTTCTCATTTAACAATAATTGAACGTTGTAATCATAGTCACCTGGTTTTCCACCTTCAAATTTTGCAATTTTTATCTGAGGCTTACCCTTGATGTACTTTTTTCTAGTATATGGCTGACCATTTCCTCTTCTATAATTTGCACCGTGCATCAAATCACCGTTAAAAGCTAGGTTTGGATACCCATATTTTAACGGTTAGTCTTTAAAACATAATTTTAGTGGATTTTGCATCCGACGCACCCATATATGGAATCCTGTAATCTTCCTCATGTCCATAGACTCTGAACCACAGGTTGAAGGGGAATTAGTCCAAGATCAAACTCTGATAACAAGTAAGGCCATGCAACAAAGCCTTGAACAAAAAGGATATGGAGAACTCAGCAAGAAAGAATTTTTTCTAAAACCATTTGAATCTCTTTATCTTCTATACTGCGACAAACTCAAACTTTCAAAAGGAAAAAAGAGAATTGATTTTGATTCATTGATGCAGACCTGTATAAAACAAGACGAAGAATCATTAACAAAATTTCTAATTTATCGAGATTTGCGAACTAGGGGTTATACAGTAAAAGACGGGTTTGGATTTGGATCGGATTTTCGTGTTTATGAAAGAGGTGACTTTGGTGAAAAAGGTGCAAAATATTTGGTATTTGGTCTTAATGAAGGAAAACAAGAAAAAATTGGTCAGCTTCAAAAAAAGATCGAACAGATTACACAAATGGGAAAAGAACCAATAATAGCTGTTATTGAAAGAAGAGGAGAAGTAATTTACTATAAAATATCAAAAATGAATTTTCTAGAAAATAAAGAAAGAATGGATGCAAATAACTTCAAGTTTTGAATTACGATGCATTAAGGACCCATTCTGCTGAATAATTAAGAAGGTTCTTTTTTACTGCATCATCAAAATCATAAACCGAGATATTCTTTGTCGTGTTTTGCCACAAATTTTCAAAATCCTTAGTCTTAATGTCTACTCTTGATTTATCATTCCAAGAGGTAAAAACATCAATTGATTCAAAATTCCTATTTTGAGGATCAAACGTTTCATTTGAGGTTCCTGTAAACGCTACCATATCGTCATTTTCATCGTGGAAAATTCCAATTTTCTCACTAAAGGAACCATAAACCTCTTCGGAATTTGGTATTGCGATTTTTATTCTGAGTTTGTTGGTCTTGATCATCTCATTTAAGATTGGATATTTTTTTCCTAGAGCAGGATTTCTATTAAGAGAAAACTTGCCATTATTTTTAGTGTAAAGTTTTGATAAAACGTTTAGATCTGACGTTCTTAATCTATGTCCAGTTACGATTCTGATCTGCACGTTATTACTCAAAAAATTCTTCAATCCAAAATAATATGCCGTGAGACTCTTGAGGGCTGCATATTCAACTGCCCTGTCGTATTCTATACAATTATCAAGACATGGAAGGAAAAATTCTTCAATAAGATTCTCTCTATCAGACCTATACTCCTCTTTTAGCGATAGATCCCTTAATCCCATACATACAAATGGACTGTTTCTTATTTAAATGAAAATTTCAAATTCGATTTGATGAAATTATACGAATCAATTATTCGTATTTCATATATACCCAAGCCAGTTTCTCAAACCCATGAACAGAAAAATTGACTATGCAGTAATCACTGGTATTGTTCTAGTACTTGCGTTTGCTATTAGTCTCACACAGATAACTAATCAAGTGACAGCACAGGAAACAACCCCGTTTCCTTCAAGGGAAAAGGTAATCTCGGTAACTGGAACTGCAACTGCTTCAGTTGATCCTGATTTACTGGTCATCCAATTTGGAGTTGAAACACAAGAAAAAACCGCAAAACAAGCTCTTGAATCAAACTCTAATCTAATGACAAAAGTGATTGACGCCATCAAAGGTGTAGGTATAAGTGAAGACGATCTACACACATCTAATCTGAATATTCAACCAATCTATGACAGCTACGAGGATAAAGCTACTGGCAGATTCACACAAGAGCTCATAGGATACAGAGTTTCAAATATCATAATGGTTAAGACCGTAAAATTGGATTCTGCTGCAGACATTATAGATAGCGCAGTTGCTGTTGGTGTAAACAGAGTTGATAGTGTTTATTTTACACTTTCACCACAAAAACAACTTGAGGTAAAAGATAATCTCATTTCTGAAGCAGTAAAAAATGCTGAATCCCAAGCAAACAAGGCACTTGTACCACTTAATCACAAAATAATTGGAGTCAAGGCTATTTCCTTAACAGAGTTTGGCATTCCATATCCACCTGTTTATGCAGGAGCAGGATATGCATCTGCTGATGCTTTTGCCAAATCATCTACGCCCGTGTTTTCATCTAATCAAGATGTAAGTACAACTGCTAACGTAATATTTCTAATTGGAAGTAACTAGCTTCCTTTTCTTTTTTCTAATACGCACGCGTTATTTGACTAAAAGAATAATATACGAATAAAATAGGAAATTGACAATTTGTCTGAATTAGGGTTATCACCAACTTCAATAAATAAGAGGCTTCTTTTTACTGGAATCTTTCTTACCTCCCTCTCAGGTCTGGTTTTGGAAATTGCTATAACAAGAATATTCTCTGCAGCTATCTGGTACCATTTTGCGTTTGTAGCAGTTTCTGTAGCATTGGTGGGTCTTGGTTCATCTGGTTTGTTGGTTCATTATAGATTAAAGAAAATTAAAGAAAACTGGGCAGCCGATCTTACTATTGCATCTTCAATTGGAATCTGTATAATTTTACCAATTACGTTGTTTGTGATGCATTCACTTGCATCTCAGGTGAATTATCTTCCTCTCTTCATGTTCATGTTTTCTATCCCATTCTTTTTTGTGGGGGTGGTAATATCTACTGCATTTAGTGCTTTTTCTCAAACAGCGGGTCGACTTTATGCGGCTGATCTGATTGGTGCTTCCGCAGGAGCTATACTTGTTGTATTTTTTTTGTCAATGATAGGTGGAGAAGGAACAATACTTCTTGTAGGAGTCATTGCAGCTATATGCGCGACAATTTTTTCTATCACTGCAAAAAATAGAAAGAAAGTTCTGTTCAGCCTGGCATTTGTTGCCTTTACACTATCACTTGTGCTAATTAATGGCTTAACACAAGTATTTTCCATTCCAACAGATCCAACAGCAAACAAAGATTTACCAATATTTTTGAGAGAAAATCCTGGCTCACATATTACAAAAACACAATGGAACTCTTTTTCAAGAATTGATGTTGTTGAAGGAATTTCTGGAGATTGTATACCTGCAAGAGACACTCGAAACCCCTCCCAATGTGCAGCAGAAGGTTTAGTGGCAAAGATTTTCATCGATGGTGGAGCAGGAACCAACATAATTTCTTGGGATGGTAACCCTGATAGCAGAAAGGAACTTTCCTCATGGATGCAGTATTTACCATTTAAAATGAAGGATGATCCTAAGGTTTTGATTATAGGCTCAGGTGGAGGCCGAGATGTAGTAGCTGCAATAGCAAGTGGTAGTACAGATGTGACTACAGTTGAGATAAATCCAATAATTTTCCATACAGTTCAAAGTTATGGAGCAAAGGCTGGAAACCTTTACGATCATCATTTTGTTCATGCAAATGTAGATGAAGGTAGAAGCTTTGTATCAAGGTCTTCAGAAAAGTTTGACATTATCTACATACCGTTTGTTGATACGTGGGCGTCTGTTTCCTCAGGTGGTTTAGGAGTATCAGAGAATTTTCTTTATACCATGGAAGGGTTCCAAGAATATTATGACCATCTTACAGATGATGGCAGGATTGTAGCTGTAAGGTGGTTAGTTGATTCCCCACGATTTGTAACGACTTTTACAAAGCTCTTGGAAAATAATGGTGTTTCGCAAGATGAGGTTTACAAACACATCGTAATAGCATCATCAGAATCTACTACAAAGGATCCAAGCGTTACCATGGCAATTTTATCAAAATCACCTTTTACTCCATCTGAAATCTCATTTTTATCAGATTCATTTAGCAAAAATGGCTACAAACCAATACTGGTGCCTGAAAAAGTCATGTTAGATCCTTATCCTTCCCTACTCAAAGGTTCTATTACCTTTGAGGAATTTTATGAACTCTATCCAACAAAGACTCATCCCGTAACAGATGATAGTCCGTTTTTCTTATCTTTTGAAAAACCAATTCCATCTATTTTGGAATCTTTATTGTATATTTCAATATTAATTGCAGGTGCATTTCTTGTAATTCCATTTATTTGGCTCAGGAAAACCTCCGAAAAAAAATCTAATCTTAGAGTATCAAGTGTTATAATTTATTTTGCGGCACTAGGTGCTGGTTTTATTCTAATTGAGCTTTCATTATTGCAGAAATTTATTTTACTTTTGGGAAACCCAACAATGACTTTTGCAATTTTACTTTTCACAATGCTGCTATCAAGTGGACTAGGCAGTCTTACTAGTACAAGACTGATGAGGATTGGCCCAAAAAATCTCCCATTTATTATTTCAGGAATTGTTGCAATTGGATTCCTTTATGCTATCATGCTTCCAAGTTTGATATATTCCGTAATCTCAGAAGATTTTACAGTAAAGGTTGCAGTAAGTGTTGGAATATTATCACCAATTGGATTTTTGATGGGAATGCCGTTACCAACAGGTATGCGTGTGTTAAAGTCGCATCTATCATCGCACATACCATGGATGTGGGCAATTAATGGTGCATTTTCTGTACTTGGTGCAGTTTTATCAGTAGTTGTTGGAATCCTTTATGGTGCTTCATATGCAATGGGTATGGGAATTGTGATTTACTTGGTTGCAATATGTATTGCCCTGAGTTGGAAAAAACAAATAATAGAAATTCAAAACACAAACTAGAGAATAAAAAACACTTTTTTTAGATATTAGTGTAAAAGCTTAGAACACTTTAAGAGTATGCTAATCCAGAATTTTTGAGGATCAATACGGAAAAAATTTCTTTACTGTTGTCTGTGGTACTAGTATTTTCATTTATTCCTTCAGTGTTTGCACTACCTGAAAATTTGTTTAACGGTTCTTCATTGTTTGACAAATTACCTCTCATTGAGGCAGGAAAAACGACTGAATTTAGAATAAAACTCTTTTACAAAAGTGGTCCATATACTCTTGAGAATCTAACTCCAATTATTGATATATATCCACAAATCTTGACGCGGTATCTTACTATCCAAACCGAATCTGTAAGTGGTTCCATTAATCCCGTTTCCACAGTTATCATAAAAGGAAACATCACAGCTAGTCAAGACATTCCTGCTGGAAAAACTTCCTTGGTATACTATTTTTCTGCAAACGATACGCGAGGAAATTCATACAAGAGTTCATGGAGTGATTCATCTCCACCTATAGATATTAAAAATAAAGAGGCCATGACATCTACTCCAACCGGAATCATTTACAATGATTCTCCACTACAACAATACAAAGCTGGTATCAAACTTGATGACATTTTATGTAAAAAAAATCATGTCTTGATAGTAAAGTTTGATCACACTCCTGCATGTGTGAAACTTGTAACCAAAGAAAAACTGATACAGAGAGGATGGGCAGTTGAACAAGCACTTTCGATAAATAATCCTGGAGTTGGATTAAATGATAAAAAAACTATTCAAAATCAAACACTTGCTGCAAAATCTGAACTTGCACTGCCACCTCTGCAAATAAAAGTATCAGGAGACAAACAGGTGAGGCGTGGCACAACGCAAACCATAGAAATACAGGTTGTAAGAGGAAACGCCTTAATTGAAAATGCTAAAGTGTATCTAGACATTGAAGACTATAGTAAGCATGAAGACTATAGCGATAACATCATAAAAGAATTCGAAGGATACACAGATTCACATGGATACTTTGTATTTTCATGGGAAGTTCCGCAAAGCTTTGATGATGTAAAATACTTGTTGGCATTTATTGATGTCACAGATGGAATATCGTCCACAACTGAACGGTTCGAGTTTCAGGTATATTGTTTGCCTGGTGAAAAAAATTGCAAAGCAGAAGGAAATTAACAAAAAATTTTGTTTCCAAAAGGATTTGAACCTACATAATCATTGTTTGTATATGTAGTAATTAGCGGTTACAGACAAATGATTCTCAGATGGAAAACAAAGGACTAGAAAAGGTTTTTCGTTAAAACAAATTTGAAGTAATTCCTAAATACTTACAACCGTAGGGAAACTCTACATGGATAATCGAGTTTTAGCGGGAGTCATAGCGGGAATAGCTGTAATTGGTTTTATTTCATTTTATCTTACATCAGACCTTGCACAACCAGAGATAAAACCCCAGCCTTTAGACATTGAAAAAGATGTATTTACAGAAACAAAACCTTCAACCACACTTCAAACAAATGACGGTCTGATTAAATTTGCAACATATGATGATGTAAAAGAATTTTTGAAAGACTCACAAAATCAACAAACAATTAGTTATCAAATTCGTGATAGGATAGGTCTAGGCAGCATGCGTGAAGGTGCTACTGCACCACCTGGAATGCCAGTTCCAACTGAAGTAATGCCCCAACCAATGGCACCCACTGAAGACATGAAAACCCCGCAAGATTCCAATCTTGAAAGCCCAGGTTATCCAGGATTTTCAACAACAAATGTTCAAGTAAAAAATGTAGACGAACCAGATTACATCAAAAATGATGGAAAATATCTCTACATTGTAAACCAGAACTGGTTGACTATTGTTGATGCATACCCAGCAAAGGACGCCAAGGTAATTCTAAAAATTGCACTTGACATTGAACAACAAAACCTTGAAAACATGTTTCTAAACGGAGACAGACTAGTCATATTCTATTATGGTTCAAGCCAAACCTACGGCATAGCAGAGTATGATTATGCACCATATCCAATTTACACACCAAAGACATTTGCAACGATAATTGATATCTCCGACAGAAAAAATCCAGAGACAGTAACAAAATACGAGATTGATGGAAGTTATGTAAATTCAAGAATGATCGGAGATATTGTTTACCTAATTACAAACTCTGGTGTTGATTATTCAAATCCTATAATCCCAAGAATTATGGAAGGTGCAAATCCTATCATTCCAGATGTATATCGTTTTCCAAATCCTGAGCAGTCTTACACGTTTAACACTGTAACAGCATTTGATGTAGCTGGAAAACTAGAAAACTCTGAGACATTTCTGATGGGATACTCTAACACGATATACGTCTCTGAGAAAAATCTGTACATCACATATCAGAAAAATGTCCCATACACATACTATGACACCTTAAGTAAAGACAGATTCTTTGAGGTAGTAGTTCCATTATTGCCAAAAGATGTACAGGACCAAATACGCTCAATCCAGAATGACTCAAGTCTCGATACATATGCCAAATGGAGCCGGGTCTCAAAATTGCTTCAAGACACATACAACAAATTGCCAAAGGACGAACGGGAAAAATTGTTCGTACAAATTCAAAATGCACTTGAGGAATATGACCAAAAAATCCAGTCAGATGTCACACGAACCGTAATTCACAAGATTGGATTAGATGAAGGAAATCTCAAATACATTGCAAATTCTGAGGTTCCAGGATATCTATTGAATCAGTTTTCGATGGATGAGAGTGGAAACAGATTCAGAATTACTACAACAACAGACTCTTTTTCAAGAACTGGGTCTATTACATCAAATAATGTGTATGTTCTTGATGAAAATCTAAACCAAGTTGGTAGTCTAACAAAGATAGCACCAGATGAGCGAATCTATTCTGCAAGATTCATGGGCGATAAGCTATTTCTTGTCACATTCAAACAAGTTGATCCATTTTTTGTAATTGATCTCTCATCAGACATGCCAAAGGTTTTAGGTGCATTGAAGATTCCAGGATTTTCCAATTATTTACAACCCTATGACAAAAACCATATCATAGGAATTGGTAGAGACACAAAGAACAACGAATGGGGAGGGGTTCAAACAAACGGGATTAAAGTCTCAATGTTTGATGTCTCTGACTTTAACAATCCAAAGGAAACTGATACCATAATCATTGGGGATTCTGGAACTGATTCAGAGATATTGTATAATCATAAGGCACTTTTACTTGACAAAGAAAAAAATATCATGTCAATTCCTATCAAATCTAATTATCACATATTGTTTGAAAAAGATTTAGAATCTACAGATGTTTATCACCAGAAGAACTGGAATGGATTTTACGTATATGGATTTGAGAACAACAAGTTTGTTGAAAAAGGTAAGATTGCTCACTATATCTGGGAGAATAACTACAATGTACCATACATGCAATCGCGTTCCCTCTACATTGCTGACACTTTGTATACTGTAATGGATGGAAGTATCAAGATGAATGATCTTACAAATATCTCAAATGAAATTAACACCATTAAAATTGGAAGTTCGGGTGACTTGATAAAGTCTCTAGATAAATAATAGCCCAATATTGATAAAAAATTCTAGAACCCTAAATATATACCCAAAAATAAAAAAAGGTCAGATTAATGGTTGATTTGACCATCAATCATGACTCCTAATGACTCTTTTGATGCAGCTCCCACTTTTTGTGATACTGCCTTGCCATCTTTGAAGATAGCTAGTGTTGGAATACTAAACACGTTGTATTTTTGTGCAAGATCACTATTTTGATCTATATTGACTTTGACAAAGTTGACAGAACCGTTGTATTCCTGTGAGATCTCTTCGACAACAGGTCCTACCATTCTACAGGGACCGCACCACTGTGCCCAAAAATCAACAAAGACTGGTCTGGTAGATGATAGTACCTCTTGCTCAAATTCTTTTGAAGATGTAATTTCTTTCATTAGTATTTTATCGCGTCTAGAAGAGACTATTCCTTTTCAAGCTGCTTTATTCTCTCAGAAACTCCTTGAGATTCCTTGTCAAGATCATCTTTGTATTCCTTTAACAGCGCAACTCTTTCCTCTTTAGTGAGAAAGTTTCTTGCACTTTGTACGTTTACACCACAACAATTGTAACCCATGAATTCACCTCCATTTTTATATCGGACATACGATACATTAGCTGTCTGAGTATTTATATATATCGGACACCCAATAGATCAGTATGAGAAAAATTGGCGATGATTGCTGTGACATGAGGGGCTTCCTAGGATTTTTGATCCTGTTTTTGCTTTCAAAAAAAAACATGCATGGACAAGAGCTTGCAGACGAACTTGCAAAAAGAAAAGGTGAAAAACCAAGCCCTGGAACAATTTATCCAGCCATTAAGGGGTTAAAAGAAGCTGGCTTTCTTGAAGAACAAAAGGAGGGCAAGACAATTACCTACTCTCTTTCCCCACAGGGGAAAAATGCATTAAGAATTGCCAAAAGAAGATTCACTAGAACCTTTTTAGGAGTTTTTCCATGACGATTAGAAATGCTGGCGCAGGATTTGATAATTTATGTAAAACCTATCAGAGAACAATTTGCTAGTGATCTTAAAGGTATAGAACCCAATACGTTTGCTGCACATTACAGGAAATAATTTTTTTACCTTCTGAAAATCCTGAGGAATAGATTTAGAACATCTAGTCCACAACTGGTTCTAGCTAACTTAAGAATAAGAATGGCCTCATATACTTGTGATTAGGATAATAAAATCAAACGAGCACTACAGAAATCAAAACGATTGGCTTGACACAACTCATCATTTTTCGTTTGGAGATTATTATAATCCAGACAAGATGAATTTTGGACCTCTTCGGGTATTTAATGATGATACAATAAAACCTGCAACAGGATTTGGTTTTCACCAACACCATGATATGGAAATAGTGACATATGTAATTGATGGCGAGCTTGAGCACAAGGATAACACAGGCAATCACGGTGTAATTTATCCTGGTGAAGTCCAGAGAATGACTGCTGGTTCTGGCATAATGCATTCAGAATACAACCATTCATCACATAAACCATTAAGATTATTACAGATGTGGGTAATTCCAAACAAGAAAAGTTTGAAACCATCATGGGAACAACGAAAATTTACAAAAGAAGATGCGTTAAACAAATTTCTTCCTGTTATAGTGTCTGAAAATTCTGGAAATGAAAAAACTCTGAGCATTCACCAAGATGCCTCTTTTTATATTTCAACATTAACCTCTGGCGGGGAAATTAATTATGAGCTAAAAAACCATAGAAACGCGTATGTGTTTGTGATAAATGGCGAGATTACTCTAAATCATAATAATATGGAATCAAGAGATGCGGCAAAAATAGAAGATGAAAATAAGTTATTGGTAAAGGCAACAAAAGCCACAGAATTATTGCTAATTGATCTTCCTGAAAAATATGCACAAGACAACTGATGGCAGAAGTTTGCCATCAGCAATATTATTAGTATCAAAAGACACCTAAACAAGTCATGTCTGAAAAAAACTGGCACGATGTTGGTCCTGTTAATTCTCTAACGGATCCTCCGATACGAGAGATAAAGATTGGCAATACCGTAATTGCTCTTTCATATTCAGACGGGGAATTTGGAGCAATATCAGGTGTATGCAATCATGTTGGAGGGCCATTGGGTCAAGGTCATCTTGATGGCGAGTTTGCTGTCTGTCCTTGGCACCACTACAAGTTTAACAGAAAAAATGGAAATGGTGAACCAGGCTTTGAAGAAGACCGCGTTCCACAATTTGATTTGCGAATAGAGAATAACCATCTCTTTATCAATCTCAAACCAAAAACTGAGAGAAACAAGTTACCACATCCGCCCCATCCACTAGAGCGACCACTTGAAAGAAAAGATGGGCCAATCAGAGTAGTTGGAATATCGACTACTATAATGGATGCAAAAAATCCTAGATATTCTACATCCGACAAGCTTTTGGAGATTGCAATCAATCATGCCAAAACTGCGCTTGGTGCTGAGGCCATGCTCATCAAGCTAAACAATCTGAAATTCCGTAACTGTGAAGGATACTATTCAAAAAGTGCACATGCTTGCACATGGCCTTGTTCTATCACTCAGATGGATACTACTGACCAAATGGATAAAATCTATGAATCTTTGATTTACTGGGCCGATGTTGTGCTAGTTGCCACTCCAATACGATGGGGTGCAGCAAGCTCACTTTATTACAAGATGATAGAACGGATGAACTGCATTCAGAATCAGATCACAATTGCAAACAAAGTTCTCATCCAAAACAAAGTTGCTGCATTTATCATAACTGGAGGTCAGGATAACGTGCAAGCAGTAGCCGGTCAGATGTTTGCATTTTTTTCAGAGCTGGGATTTGTATTTCCAACTTTTCCTTTTATTGCTCATTCAAGAGGTTGGGCTGCAGAAGATATGGAAAATAACATAAAGTATGTAGCAAACAGCCAAGAGCTACAAGATGGTGCAAAAGAACTTGCACGACGGGCAGTTGAGATGGCTGAGACTTTACTTGTTAGACACTTGTCAAAAGAGAAAATTGAAAGGGGTGGCAGAAAAGCCCATCCTCTGCATCTATAACATACATCTATTGTATCATCTAAACAAAGAGATGCAGATTCTTTTGAATAATCCTGTATAGTACCATCCCTTGTGCCAGTTTCTTACTGAGGAACAAGTCAGAATATCTGATCGATTTTACTGGATTATTTATTCTAAAAACTTTAGAAGATGTTTGTCTTCTGGTTGATATTTCTCAATAATGGTTTTGAGATACGACTTGTCTGGACCAAAAAGATTTTTATCTTTCCTGAGATCATTTAAGATTCGCATTAAAATTTCCTTATCGCCTCTCTCATTCTGTATTAATACTATGATGGATTTAATGAGATCCTCACTCATAAGATTGTAAAGGAAGTAGTAAGCAAAATTTCCCCCTCTAACTATATCCCCAAAAATAAAATGCTGGGGTATAGACAAGACAGATAGATTTGACTATTAATGGAAGCTATAGCTAAAATTGTAATTTTCATTAACAATAACGTGATCGCTTGTTCTCCTTTCTTAGAATCTGACAAATCTTCATAGATAATGAAGACTCGAAAAGGTTGATGTTTGAATTTATTGTGTTCTTTACTTCTTTCAAGTATATTTTTGTCGAAGGTGGAGAACAGGCACTAGTAGGAATAGGAACAGCAAATAGAATAGGCATACGAAAGACTCTGAAAATTACAATTTTCGGATTCTCAGTTGGAATAGTTTTGTATTTTATCTTCTTAAAAGTGGCAAATTTTGTACCAGTCAACATTCTTGAGATTTCCCTAGGAATAGGTTTGTTATTTTTTAGTGGACTCATGTTCAAAGAATTTTTTGAAGATGAAACGAAGGTTGATATTAAAACCTACGCGATGGGTTATTTTTTCATAGCAATGCTTGAGGCTATTGAAAATTCAGTTGCACTTGCTGCATTTAGTTTGATTGACCTAACTAGCGCAATAATAGGGTTTTTCGTTGCAGTAGGAATAATCATTTTCTTGTTATATCTTAAAGTGATAACTAAAGTTCCAATTAGAATTACAAGACTGGTTGCTGGGGTGTTGCTTGCAAGCACAGGAATCCCACTTGTACTCTACGGATTGGGGATACCAACACCTGATGTGTTGCATTGGTTAATACCTCCTTTATCAGAACTGCCTACAACATAAAACCCGTGTTTTTCTTCGTTCAAATTTTTAAATAAAAATTATAATCAAAGTATGGACCAATTTTTTTAAATCATTTTCTCACTGTTAATACAGAACATTGACAATTCTTTATGACCTTATAAGAGACGCTTCCTAGCAATTTTGCCTGTAGCTTTCCTAAACTTCTTGTACCAATTACCACAAGGGATGCATTAGACCTCTTTGCAAATTCACAGATCTTTTTTGCAGGATCTCCGTGCAAAATTACAGACTCTATAAGCAAGGTAGAACCAGAGAAAGTAGAATCAATTAGCCCTTTATGACGATCTGATATCTTCTTCTCTTCTTCGTCGATTTGACTTCGATCTTCTTCGCCTTCGCCTGCGAGTTCTGGAGTCTCTATGACTGTTAGCAGGTCTATATCTGCATCTATATTCTCAGCAATATCGTAAGCAGCTTTTACTACCTTCTTGGCATAGTCTGATTCATCCACCGCAATAACAATTTTTTTTCTTGCCAATTTCCTTGTCATATTTTCATCAGCGTGTTTATCATTTTGTGATTTCATAATTCAAACCTTCTGTGGAACAAACTTCTTTGCTATTATGGTGGGTACGATGGCACTAAGAATTACAGCAGTAAGTGTGACCGTGAATTGCGTTTGGTTTAAAGCTCCAACGTCTCTTGCAACTGTAGCCGTAATTGTTCCTATTGTAAGACCTGTACTGAACAGCAATGTTGAAAATTCTGGAGCCTCTGGTATCCATTTTCTACATAGAAGATAGCATCCACCAAATTTCGATGCCAGTTTTACAGCAAGCAAGCCACCAATTAAAACAGCACCTTGCATCACCGCAGTAGCAGAAATTAACATGCCTGCTTTGATAAAAAATGCGGGAGATAGAACGGTAAAAGTAATTGTTCTCATCTTGCCCATTATTTCTTGATGTTTTTGTAAGCTATTGGCAAAGATCAAACCTAAAACAAAAGCTCCAAAAACGGCATGCATCTTTGCTTCATCAGCAAAAAATGACACAATAAATAAAGCTGCGAAAATGAATCTAACTTCGATTTCAATTGCTCTTTTACCAAACTTTGGTATCAGGTTGTTGACAAGTTTCGGAATTACAAATACCAAGACTGGCAGTGTAAGCAAAAATATTGCTGTAATTATATTGAAATTTGGTTGTATGAAGCTTATTCCAATTATGACAAGAATATCATTGACAAATGTGACTGCAACTATTGTTTTCCCAATCTCTGTTCGCATTATTTCATATTCAGTTAAGACAGAATAGACTACAGCAACAGAGGTTGTAGTCAAGGCAAGGCTCATTGCAAATTTGGTTTGCCACGTCCAATCGGTTATCAATGTTAGAAATACAATCTCTGCAATCAGTGGTGCTAAAAATGCAAGCGAGCCAATTATCCCACTTGCCTTTGCCTTTCTTTTGAGCAAAGCTGATTCGACTTCGGCACCTGCAAGAAATGTTAGTGTCAGACCACCAAATGTGGCAAGAAATTCTAACCATGACTCTATCTTTACCAAAAGTACGTTGGCCAAAATAACACCCATTACAACTTCGATTATCGACGAAGAAATTTTTGCCCTGATACCTATGATGCCTGCAATAACGACTGCTGTTGCAATCAAAGCAGTACTGTACAAGTCGACCATCAGGCATCCTTGCCTCCCGCATTTTTTGTTATGAAATTCATTTTCTATTGTCCACCATTTATGGTAGACATTATCATCGTTCTATAACGCGGTTCAGGATTACCCTAGGCTAATGTCATAGCCTATTCAGTAGAATTTTTATGAAATTATTAAGGTTTTGTTTTTGTAAAAATTATTTTATAGTTCCAAAAAACATACCGCTATCAGCACGGAAACCATCCGATTTGAACTTCACTTTCTTATTCTTTACACCAAAAATAAAATGCTGGGGTATAGATAAGACGGATAGATTTGACTATAAACAAAGATTATAATGAAAGTTACAATGAAAATACCATCTAATTGAAAAAATCCGCAAAAATAGCAATTATTGCAGGCGTTGCTATAGGGATTGTAATTTCTACTTTGGCAGTCACAGCTCATCTAAGATTGTCTGCTATAGAGGGAAGTGAGACAAGACAAGAAACCACATCTGAAAAAATCAAAGAATCTTTAGACGTTCTAACCAACCCAAATGCTGAACATAACGAAACTTTAGAATCAGAAGAAAACGAATCCATTGAGCAACACGCAAAAGAGACTCCATAAATTCACAATATTAGCAAAAGTCTCCTTATTCTTTCATCTTAAATATTTGAGTTTCATAGTAATCTCATGGTAAAAGAGTTAGACGTAGCAAGCTGTCAATGTGGATGTGATAGCAACATGTACCAATGCGAATCTTGCGGATTCATGTTTGCTGATTCGAACATAGCTCGACAATGTGAAGATTACTGTAATGAGTATCAGAGTTGCTCTACAGAGATTATAAAAAATGGTATAAAATGTTGTTAATTGACATTACCTAGGAAAATAAAACATAACTGCAACACCGACTAACACAATTATTGAACCAATTATTTCAAATCTGTCTGGTTTCTTTTTGTCTACCCAATAGCCCCAAATTACTGATACTATAACAAATATTCCACCATATGCAGCATAAATCCGTCCAAAATTTCCGGGTTGTAGTGTAGGAATTATTCCATATGAAAATAAAATTAACGCTCCAACTAAACCAAAAACCTTCCCTTTATGATCTTTAAGCCATTTCCAAACAAGATAACCTCCACCTATCTCAAGCAACGCTGCAAAAAAGAATAATCCTAAAGTTGAAAGAATTACTTCGACCAAACCTTTTCTCTCTTTCTTGGATAATAGAAAATTATCAAAACTCCAATTACTGCAATTATGGCTCCGATTGCATCATAGTTGTCAGGAGATATTCCATCAATTAACCACCCCCAAAACACAGACATTACAATAAAGACTCCACCATATGCTGCATAGACTCTATGAAAGTGGGATTTTTGAAATGTTGGAACTATCCCATATAGAAATAATACAAATCCTCCAACTGCACCCAAAATCCAACTAAAGTCTTCACGTAACCATAACCAAACTAGGTATCCACCGCCAATTTCACAAAGACCAGCTAGAAAAAATAACAGAATAGATTGACCTATAGTTTTGGGGTTACTTGACATTATTTTTCAAAACTTGGTACTGAATATAATAGTGAGTTAATCATAGTTTGGTCATGTTTGGAATAAAATGTGCTGATTGTGATTGTTTACCTTCAGAATGTAAGATAGCAAAGTCATCAAAAGAATGTCCTAATTGTACATGGAATGAATGCTGTTGCTGGAATGCAATTCATTCTTAATTTATGACACAAGAATAAAAGAGAATGTCATTTGACTATATAAGAAAATTATAATGAAAGTTGCAATTTTCATTAACAATAACGTGATCGCTTGTTCTCCTTTCTTAGAATCTAACAAATCTTCATAGATAATGAAGACTCGAAAAGGTTAATGTTTGAATTTATCGTGTTCTTTACTTCTTTCAAGTACATCTTTGTTGAAGGTGGAGAACAAGCACTAGTAGGAATAGGAACCTTAAGCAGAATTGGCCTAAAACAAACTCTCCAAATAACAATACTCGGATTTTCAGTAGGAATTATCCTGTATTTCATATTTTTGAATGTTACAGAATTTGTTCCAACAAAAATCTTGGAAATTGCATTAGGTGCAGGTCTGTTATTTTTCAGTGGAACAATGTTCAAGGAATTTTTTGAGGATGATCAAAAAGAGATCAGTCATACAAAATACCGAATTGGTTACTTTTACATTGCAATGCTAGAGGCAGTTGAAAACTCTATCGCTTTAGCGACATTTAGCCTGATAGAGTTTGCAAGTGCAATAATAGGTGCTCTGGTTGCAATTGGTTTGATACTAGGTTTAGTATTTGCAGGAGTCATCAAAAAAATACCTCTTAAGCTTACACGACTTGTTGCAGGAGTTTTGTTGGCATTGACTGGGATACCACTGTTGCTATACGGCTTTGATGTTCCAACAAGTGAACTATTACATTGGTTGATTCCTCCTTTACATTAAAGTAATTTTCATCTTTTTAGACAGTTAGATATGAAATGCGCTGATTGTGGTTTATTCTTCTACAAATTAGGAAATCATATAAAAGTATGATTTATGAAAATTAGATATGGTTCTAACAAAGAAATTATTACAAATTTTACCAAATGATCCTTATTGCCTAACAATCCTTGCAGTACTTGATAGTCCTAAATCAATACCTGAAATCAGTAAGATCTGTAATATTCCAAGAGCAACTACTTACAGAAGAATTACGATGCTACAAAATCTTGATTTTTTAGAAGTATCAGGAGATATTACAGATGGGGTAAAGATTCGTAAGTATAAGCGAAATATTGTGTATCCTCTTTCACAAAAAGTTCTTAGAAAAAAAATTATACTTGGCTTGATTTCTGAAAATCCTGGAATTAATTATACCAAATTAAAGAAACTTACAGGATATCATAACGGAACATTAAGTCCTTATCTTGCAAATATGGAAAATGATGGTAAACTATTTGTAAAAAGAACCAAAATGCGAACATGGTTTTTTATTCCAAATACAGATACTGCAGAAATGAATCATATAATTTTCTTAAGGAAAGAAACCCCTAAACGCATACTTGAATTTCTTCTTAAAAATAACTCGTCTTATTTTACTGACATTAAATTACATGCAAAAAAAAGTCCATCTACAGTTTCATTATACTTGACTCGTCTTGTAGAGTCAGGCATAGTCCGTAGAATTCCAGGATCTCGTCCAAAGTTTGAATTGATAAATAAGGAAATTACCTACAAAACAATCAAAATAGTAGAGCCAAGTCTACTAGACACGCTCAAAGACAGGTTTGCAGACACCTTTTCCTATTTGTAAACCATTTTTTGAACTTATTTTTTTGGATTTATCAAATCTTGGTCATCTTCTATCTGAATCGTACAATGAGTGATTCCAAATTTTTCCCTCATAAGATGGTTAATTTTTTTTAATAACCCGTTTGTTTGGCGGACAAATTCAGATTTTATTTTGACATGAACTGACATCGCATATAGATTTGAAGTTAGGGTCCAAACATGTAGATCATGAACTTCAATTATTTCATCAAGTTTTACAAGTTCTTTAGAAATTTCTGTGACCTTGACTTCTACAGGTGTACCCTCCATGAAAATGTGTAAACATTTTCTACATAGAACTATTCCAGAACGTGCAATCATAATCGCTATTGCTACACTAACTATTGTATCTACTATGAAATAATTTGAGACAAAGATAATGACAGCTCCAACTATTACTCCTATAGAGGATATAAGATCTCCCAAAACATGAAGATACGAGCCATGAACATTTAGATTTGATTTACTTTCTTTTTTTAGCATAATCGCCATTGCAATGTTGGCAACAAGGCCAATAGCAGCAACACCTGCTAGTATCAATACATCAATTTCTGGTGGGTCAAAAAATCGTTTGTAGGCTTCAATTGCTATAAATGCAGACACAATAAGAAGAGAAATTCCATTTACAAGTGCTGCTACAATCTCTACTCGGTGAAATCCAAATGTGAATTTGGATGAATGTGGTCTATTTGCAATTCGAAACGCAATTAAAGAAATTCCGATTGCAGAAAAATCGAGTAAAACATGAAAAGAGTCAGCAACAAGTGCAAGACTGTTGGATAATATCCCCCCTACTATTTCAAACACAAATACTGATATAGCTATAAAAAATACAATCCTAAGATTTTTTTCAATACTTGTAGTCATATTTCTTTACGCTGACCTAATTTTGATAATAGTATAATTACAATCAAAGAAAGAGGTAAAACTAGCAACGCAGTTAAAGGAAATTCTGGAGTTACGACAAGAGGAATCTCCACAAACTCTGAGCTTTTATCTATATTTTCAATTCTTAGCGTTACCCCACCAAGATTATCTTTTTTAAAAACAAAGTTTTCAAAACTACCACCGGCAGATGCCACTCCTGATTTTCTATAAATCTCTTCATTATTTTGTAGTAAAATAAAGTCATATTCAGATTGAAAGACTTGGGTTCCTGTATTTTTGTCATATATTGTAATGACAAACTCTGAGCTTTCGTCTATAGTAAGAGGATTAGAGAACCATGTTAGATCCACATTATAATTTCCTTCAATTTTATTACCAGAGTCATCTAGAAGCATCGATGTTAACGTAATTGGAAAAGTATCGAGTTTTTGTTTTGGTTCAACAACTGTAACAAAACTAACAGATGACAAAAACTTGTCACCAATGTTTTCAATATTCACTTTAATTGGGCCTTCCTGCGATGAAGTAAAAGTATAATCGATAAAATTTGTTTTGGGTTCTGCGTTTACTTGAGCAACAAGCTTTTTTCGAAATATTTCTTTGTCATCTTGAGTTAATACGAAATCAAAAGTGGTAGGATAAACCTCTTTGCTTGGAATAAAATTTTCTCCAATATCAATATAGAATCTTGTACTCTGTTGGCTTTCTATTACATCTGGATTCCATGAGAGAGTAACATCGTATAGTAAACCTGGTGTGCCAGCTGATAAAACAGGTTTTTGTGTTGCACTTGGTTTGAATGTAAACTCCATTTTATCTTGAGATGTTTTAATTGCATTCTCACGTATGGCAAGAATATCTTCACTGCGTAAAATTAGGTGTACGGTTCTATTGTCTTCAGAATAGTCATCTATAATCACTGCCTTTTCTGGAATTAGAACTCCATTTATTGTCACATCATACTTTGTAGCCAGCAAGTCTGGCATATCCTTAGGAACGTGTAATTCTTCATGTAAGACAAAAACCTGTTTTATGTTTTGTTCAGACCAATCAAATGGCATTGAAAAATGAATTAATCTCTCTTGCGGATTGTAATCAAAGTTTTGTAGCTGATCATAATACGATGTAGTGATCACATCATACTGATTCCCATTTGCCCCCGTCACATCATGAGAAGTTCTTTCTGCAACACTAATTGCTCCCTTGTAAGTAGGACGTTCTTCAAGGACTTTAGTGTCTGAATCAACGGTAAGGATTTCTATATTGAAATTGTAGAGTCCGCCTGAGGTAAAGATTGGACCCTCCAATGTAACTGGGTTGTAATCATCAACTCTCATCCACCCCCCAAGTACAGGCTCATTTTTTCCTTGAATTGTAATTTTATCCGAGTTAGTAGGTTTGATTTTTAGAAATAAACTGCCATAGTCATCATGAAACATGTATTTGAAAATTCTTTGATCTCCTTTTGATAGCTCAATCAAATAGGTAACATGCTCAATGACTCCATTAGTATCTGCATCAAAAAATCTCACTTGTATGCTTTCTTCCTTTGTATTTGGATCAAACACATCAGGTTGTATTGCAAGATAGATGGTTGCGTTGCGATCTCCTACTGTGATTGGTGGAAGTGTTTCTCCACCAAATCCATGACCAAAAACAGTTTGGACAAAAGGAATAATGAAAATTAGAAAACAAACTAAAATAATTAATCTCAAATTTGTTTCACAGCCAATCTGCTCCAATTATATTCTAATCTGACTTGAAAATACCAATAGCGAAAAAGGACAGCATTAAAAGTATTAACCCATGCGTAACTAGTCCATGTATTCCATAAGGAGTATCGAAAAATGGTACAACAAAGTTTACAATCGATGTAGCTTCTGCCAATGTAACTGTTAAAAATGCTAAAGTGACTAACAACAAACGCTGAGTTTTAAATTCATAATACGCAAGAGCACTAATTATGGATAAAAATAAACCCAAAATAACACTAACTACGTGTATTCCATAGTATACTCTCTCTTCAGAAGTTACTGTTTGACTACCCAAAGGAATAGAGATTAGCAGAATCCCTACAGCTAGAATAATCAGAAATTTTGATTTGGTTTTATTTGTAAGGGTCGGTTTTTGCATTAAATTACTTTCATGCCTGTAATGTTTAAGCAAATTGGAACAATGGTAAAACAACTTACATGATTAATTAGTGATTAAATCCCATTTTATGTTCACAATTAAGATGGTAATCAATGGACTCTAAAAACGAAGTAAAAATTTAAAGTCTTATTCTATACCCCAAAAATAAAATGCT
>Ga0334722_10000889_pt1 | contig 40860 bp, 30 predicted proteins | sample C3_bottom_MG_FD_207210 | JGI IMG/M metagenome (GOLD analysis project Ga0334722, IMG submission 207210) | Sediment microbial communities from Yellowstone Lake, YNP, Wyoming, USA - C3_bottom | ecosystem: Environmental > Aquatic > Freshwater > Lake > Sediment | place: USA: Wyoming | collected...
GCCACGTCGCCCGTGCGATAGACGCGGCCGAGCGACGGCAGGTGCGGGAATCGCTGGGCGGTGAGTTCCGGCTGGTTCCAGTAACCGCGGGCGAGCGCCGCGCCGCCGAAGACGAGTTCCCCCGCCGTGCCTTCGGCCACGGGGTCGAGCGCGTCGTCGACGATCCACGCCTGCACGTTGTGGATGGGGATCCCGATGGTGACCGGCGTGCCGGCGGTGATGTGGGCGCGCGTGCAGGTGACCGAGCATTCCGTGGGGCCGTAGCCGTTGACGAGCGCGCGTCCCTTGGCCCAACGGTCGGCCACGTCCTGCGGCAGCGCCTCGCCGCCGACGTAGAGCAGGCGGAGCGCCGGAAGCTCGCGCGCCGGGTCCTCGCATCCGGTGGCGCGGAGGAGCGTGGGCGGCGGGCAGAAGACGGTGACGTGCTCATGGCGCAGCCAGCCAACGAGATCGGGGCCAAGGCGCGCGGCGTCCTCGTCCATGACGACGAGCGTCGCGCCGGCGGCGAAGGCGAGCCACGACTCCTCGACCGACGAGTCGTAGGCGGCGGACGAACCCTGCACCACGCGGTCGTCGGGCGTGAGGGCGAAGGTGACGGCGTCGGACTGCACGAGGTTGGCGATGGATCGGTGCTCGATCATCACGCCCTTGGGCCGACCGGTGGTGCCCGAGGTGTAGATGACGTAGGCGAGCGACGACGGTCCGAGCCAGGCCGGCGTGGCACGCGGGACGGCGTGCGCGTGCCCGTGGAGGGCTTCGACCACGTCGATGATGCGGTCGGCGGGAAGGCCGGCGGCGAGGCCACGGGCGCGACCCGCGGCGTCGGTGAGCAGGGCGGCGGGCCGGGCATCGGCAAAGGTGTCGCGCATGCGTTCGTCGGGGAACGCGAAGTCGAGGCAGGTGTAGGCCGCGCCGGCCTTCAGCACGCCGATCTGCGCGGCGTAGAGGTGGGCGGAGGTGCGCGGCAGCAGGATGGCGACGATGCTCTCGCCGGCGACCAACGGCGCGAGGGCCTGCGCCACGACGTCGGAGTGCCGGTCGAGTTCGGCGTAGGTCGTGCGATGCCGCGACGGGCGCAACCGTCCGGGCGGGACGTCAACCGCGACGTGGTGCGGCCAGCGGGCCGCGGCGCGGGCAAAGAAGCCGTGGAGCAGCCCCGGCGCTGCTTCACGCATCACGGATGCGTCCGTGCGCGCCGTGAACCTGGTGCGTGCATGCTGGAAAGATAGAACGCGATGGCGCGAATGCGAGAACGATTGCGGGAGAGCACGCGATCTCCCGTTCGCGACCCGCATCCCTCAGTGTCCGACGCTGACCCTCAGGCGGTCGAAATCTTCGGCGGGAAGCCAATCCTGCGCGAGGACAGCGAGCGCGGCGTTCGTCACGGCGCAGCGGGCGGCGCACTCGACAGCAGGCGGCATCGGCCCTTGATCGTCGGGCGCGAGCAGCCACGCCGTATCGACCGCCTCGCGCACGAGCCACGCGTCGATGGCGGACACATGATGCGCAAGGATGCCGTCGAGAATGAGCTGGGTGTCGGCGAGGACGCCCGCCTCGGCGCGCGTCGTGCGGCGCCGCCGCACGCCGACGGCATGCCACGTCGATCGCGGGCATTCACTCCACGCGTCGAGCAGGCGAAGCGCGCGCTCCTTGGCGTCGCCGGCGTGGTCCCTGTCCTGATCATCCGCGAGACCGACCTCGGCAGGTGCCTCAGCATCGGGCCCGTGCCCGGGTATGCGGCTCGCGTGCGTCCGGGCGAGGGCGACACGGTCGCCCACCCGACGTCGGGACCGCACGTCGAGGGCACCAAGCACGCCGACGGCCACGATGACGGCTGCGGGGATGCCCGCGGAAGCGGGAAGCAGCGAGGAGGCGATCATGGGAGAGTGTTCGGGTCGTCTGCACAATGGCAGCATTCGCGTGAAGCGCGCGTGAACGAGCGACTGGCCGGCACAAAGAGGGCGTGAAGATCCCGGCAGTTCGGTCGGCCCCCTTCCCGTGAGCGTTCGTCTTCGACAGCGTCAATGCAGCAGTCCGTCCCCACAACCCGGCCGTGCATGTCCGTGACCGCACCACCGCTTACCATGCTCGTCATCGACGATGAGCCGCAGATCCGGCGCGTCGTCCGGAACGCCCTGCAGTCGGCGGCCTTCGGGGCGCCCGATGATCCCGAGCAGCCGACGGTACGGGTGCTCGAAGCCGCGACGGGAACGGACGGGGCGGACCTTGCGGCGTCGGAGCTTCCGGACCTGATCGTCCTCGACCTGGGGTTGCCCGACCAGGCGGGGCTGGCCGTCTGCCGGGAGATCCGGCGCTGGTCGTCGGCACCGATCCTGGTGCTGTCGGCCCGTCACGCCGACACGGAAAAGGCGGCGCTGCTCGATGCCGGGGCGGACGACTACATCACGAAGCCGTTCAGCACGGTGGAACTGCTGGCGCGCGTGCGGGCCCAGCTGCGTCGCGCCCGGCAGGTGAGCGAGGCGTCGGCGCCCGCTGAGCGGGTGGTGCTGGGTGCGCTGACCGTCGATCTCACGCGACGGCGCGTCGAGCGGGGCGGCACGCTGGTGCACCTGACGCCCACGGAGTGGGCGCTCCTGCGCACGTTCCTGCTGAATCCGCGCAAGACGCTCACCCATCGGCAGCTCTTCACCGCCGTGTGGGGCAACTCGGAAGGCGACGCCCAGCAGTATCTCCGCGTCTACGTGGGGCACCTGCGCCGCAAGATCGAGAACGACCCGATGCGACCGCGGTTCCTGCAGACCGAACCCGGCGTCGGTTACCGCTTCGAGCCCGAACTCGCACCCGAGACATAGGGGATGCCAGGGGCCGACACGTCCTTCGGCAACGCACGCACCCGCACGGGACTGACGCACTGGCTGGCCTGGTTCCTCGTCCTTGCGCTCCTCACGGTCGCGATGCTCGCCCTGCGCACGCACCTCGACAAGGCGCATGTGGCGCTGCTCTTCCTCCTGGTCATTCTCGGGGCCAGCGGCGCCGGCGGGCGGTGGCTCGGCCTGTCCGTGGTGGCCACGTCCTTCGTGCTGTTCAATGTCCTGTTCCTGCCGCCGTATTACACGCTGGTCATCGCGAACCCGCTCGACTGGCTGGTGCTGGTGACCTTCCTGGCCACGAGTCTCGTGGCGGCGCAGCTGCTGCACCGGGCTCGGAGCGAGGCGCAAGAGGCGCAGGAGCGCGCATCCGAGGTGGACCGGCTCGCGACGCTTGGCGCCGAGACGCTGAACGCGCCCGACGCGCACGATGGACTGCGGCAGATCGTGGAAGTCATCAGGGCGACGCTGGGCGTGGATGAATGTGACGTGTTCGAGCGGGATGCGGAGGTTGCCCGTCCGGCCGCCTCGTCACGGATTGCCAGCGTGCCGGGCCCCTCGGCGCCGGCGCCGGCGGGTGAGGGCAGCCTGGTGGGCTGGATCCTGCAATCCGGCGCGCGCGCGGAGGAGCTGGCCGATGGCACGGTGCGACTGAGCGGGGACGACCAGGCGAGCGCCGACGTGCGCGCACTGGCGGTGCCGCTGCGGGTGAAGGGCGCCACGGTGGGCGTGCTGCGCGTGGCGAGCGCGGCGGGACTGCGCCAACCCCCAGAATGGCGGCGCCTGCTCGATGCGCTCGCCTACTACGCGGCGCTTGGCGTGGAGCGCGTGCGCCTGACGACCATTGCCGAGCGGGCGGAAGCGGAGCGCCGGCTCGAGGCGCTGCGCAGTGCCCTGCTGACGTCGGTGTCGCACGACCTGCGCACCCCGCTGACGGCGATCAAGGGGCTGGCGCATGAAATCCAGCAGGGCGGGTCGGCCGATTCGGCGAGCGTGATCGAGATGGAGGTGGACCGCCTGAACGCGCTCATCGGCGACATGCTGGAACTGTCGCGCATCCAGGCGGGCGCCGTGCGGCCGGCCCTGGTGATCGACACAGCCGACGATCTGGTGGGCGCGGCGCTGCAGGGCGCGCGCAGCATTCTGCGCGGGCACACGGTGGAGATCGACGCCCCGACGGACGAACTGCTGAGCGGTCGGTTCGCCTTCACCGAGTCGCTGCGCGTGCTGGTGAACCTGCTGGAGAATGCGGCCAAGTACTCACCCGCCGGTTCGACGATCGTGGTGCGCGTGCGGCGCGACGCCGAGTGGTTGTCGATCAGCGTGCTCGATCGCGGACCGGGGGTGCCGGTTGCCGAACGTGACCGGATCTTCGAGCCGTTCTACCGTCCCACGGGCACGCCGTCGGACGTCGGCGGCACCGGGCTGGGCCTCTCGATCGCCCGCGGCCTTGCCGAGGCACAGGGCGGGCGGTTGCGCTTCATGCCGCGTGAGGGCGGCGGCTCCTGCTTCGTGCTCGACCTGCAGTCGGCGACCATTCCCGACGTCGACGACTGACGCGCTTTCTCGTCGTCTTCGCACGACGCCTCCGGTTCTTTGCGCGGCCTTTACGGCGGTCGCCGTAGCGTAGTTCCATCGATGCGCGACGCAGCGGCGGGTGGTGCACCCGTCCCGCGCACCGGATGGAGGAACACCCGTGATCGACTTCGCCTACCTTGCCGGCACCGTGCTGTTCTTCGCACTGATGCTTGGCTATGTGCGCGCCTGCGAACGCCTCGGACGGGCATCCGTGGCCGAGGTGTCGGGCGCCGACGAGACGCACCCATGAACGCCGACAACGCAATTGCCGGCATCGCCGCCGCCCTGATTCTCGCGTACCTCGTGTACGCGATGCTTCGCCCTGAGCGGTTCTGAGGCGACGTCCATGACGATGAACGGATGGATGCAGATCGCGTTCTTCTGCGCGGTCCTGCTGGCGGTCACGAAGCCGGTGGGGATCTACCTCACGCGCGTCTTTGACGGGTCGCTGCAATTCCTGCGTCCGGTCGAGCGCGTGGTCTACCGGTTGGCCGGCGCCGACCCGGACGAGGACCAGCGCTGGACGCGGTACAGCGCCGCCATGCTGCTGTTCAGCGTCGCATCGATGCTGCTGACGTACGGCGTGCTGCGCCTGCAGCACCGGCTGCCGCTGAACCCGCAGCGCTTCCCGGCGGTCCCCGACCGCCAGGCGTTCGAGACGGCGGCGTCCTTCACGACGAACACGAACTGGCAGAGCTACGCCGGCGAGTCGATGATGTCGTACTTCACGCAGATGACGCAGCTGGCGTTCCACAACTTCGTGTCGGCGGCAGTCGGCATCGCGGTGGCGGTGGCGCTGGTGCGCGGGATCGCGCGGCGTGGCGGGGAGGCGCGCGGGCGGCTGGGGAACTTCTGGGCCGACCTGACGCGCGGCACCCTGTACGTGCTGCTTCCCATGTCGCTGATCCTGGCGCTTGCCATGCTGCAGCAGGGCGTGATCCAGAACTTCAAGCCGTACCTCGAGGTCACGACGCTCGAAGGCGCCAGGCAGGTGCTGGCAATGGGGCCGGTGACGAGCCAGGAGGCGATCAAGCAGCTCGGCACGAACGGTGGCGGCTTCTTCAACGCAAACGCCGCGCATCCGTTCGAGAATCCGACGCCGTGGACGAACTTCCTGTCGGTGATCGCGATCTTCCTGATCCCGTCGGCGCTCGTCTATCACCTGGGGCGCGCGGTGAGGAGCGTGGCCCACGGGTGGTCGGTGTGGGCGGCGATGTTCGTGCTGTTCATCGGCGGCGTCGTGGTGACCTACTGGTCGGAGGCCCGCGGCAACCCGATTCATGCGGCACGCGGCGTGGACGTGGTGGCGAGCGCCACCAACCCCGGCGGCAACATGGAAGGAAAGGAGGTGCGCTTCGGCGTCGCCAACTCCGCGTTGTACGCCGTGGTGACGACGGATGCGTCGTGCGGCGCCGTGAATGCGATGCATGACTCGTTCACGCCACTCGCCGGGCTGGTGCCGATGGTGAACATGCAGCTGGGCGAGGTGATCTTCGGCGGCGTCGGCGCGGGGCTGTACGGCATGCTCATCTTCGTCGTGCTCACGGTCTTCATCGCCGGCCTGATGGTCGGGCGCACGCCCGAGTATCTGGGCAAGAAGATTCAGGCGCGCGAAGTACAGATGACGATGCTGTACGTGCTGGGCGCCGCCGCATCGGTGCTGATCTTCACGGCCATCTCGTCGATTGCGGCCAGCGGCCTCGCCGGCCGCAACAATGCGGGTCCGCACGGGTTCAGCGAGATCCTCTATGCATTCTCGTCGGCGACGGCCAACAATGGCAGCGCGTTCGCCGGCCTGACGGGCAGCACCTACTGGTACAACACGCAACTGGGCATCGCGACGCTCATCGGGCGCTTTGCCCTGATCGTGCCGGCGCTGGCCCTCGGCGGCTTCCTCGCGGAGAAGCGCATCGTCCCCGCCTCGGCCGGGACCTTTCCCGTTGCCGGGCCGCTCTTCACGGTGCTCCTCATCAGCGTCGTGCTGATCGTCGGCGCCCTCACCTTCTTTCCGGCCCTGGCGCTCGGCCCGATCGTCGAGCACCTGCTGATGGGCGCGGGGAGGCTGTTCTAGGATGGCGACGCTTTCCGCGGGGACGCGCCGGCGTCCGCTGTTCGACCCGCCGATCGTGCGGCGGGCCATGCGCGACGCGGTGGCCAAGCTCGACCCGCGCCACCAGCTGCGCAATCCGGTGATGTTCGTGGTGCTCGTGGGGTCGGTGTTCACGACCTTCGCATTCGTTCGCGACCTGGTCGGCGGCAGCGCCCAATGGGGGTTCACGCTCCAGCTTGCGCTGTGGCTCTGGTTCACGGTGCTCTTTGCGAACTTCGCCGAAGCGATGGCCGAGGGGCGCGGCAAGGCGCAGGCGGACTCGTTGCGGAAGTCGCGCACGCAAACGGCTGCCCGGCGACTGGCCGGCACGACGCGGGACGGCAAGTACGATCAGCAGGGCGCGGTGTCGCTGGACGCCGAGCGGCTGCGGCGAAACGACGTGGTGCTCTGCCTGCCGGGCGACGTGGTGCCGGGCGACGGCGACGTCGTGGAAGGGGTCGCATCGGTGGACGAGAGCGCCATCACGGGCGAGTCGGCACCCGTCATCCGTGAGAGCGGCGGCGACCGGTCGGCGGTGACGGGGGGGACGAAGGTGCTGAGCGACTATCTGGTCATTCGCATCACGGCCAACCCCGGCGAGACCTTTCTCGACCGCATGATTGCGCTGGTCGAGGGGGCTTCGCGACAGAAGACGCCCAACGAGATTGCCCTGACGATCCTCCTGTCCGGACTGACGATTGTCTTTCTGCTAGCCGTGGCCACGCTGCAGCCGTTCGCGATCTATGCGGGGGGGCCGGTGCCCGTGCCCGTGCTCATCGCGCTGCTGGTCTGCCTGATACCGACGACGATTGGCGGTCTGCTGTCGGCCATCGGCATCGCCGGCATGGACCGAATGATCCAGCAGAACGTGATTGCGATGAGCGGTCGCGCGGTGGAAGCGGCGGGCGACGTGAACACGCTGCTGCTCGACAAGACGGGGACGATCACGCTGGGCAACCGTCAGGCCTCGGCGTTCCTGCCAGTGGGCGGGACGGCCATCGAACGGCTGGCCGATCGCGCGCAGTTGGCGTCGCTCGCGGACGAAACGCCGGAAGGGCGCAGCATCGTGGTGCTGGCGAAAGCGGAGTTTGGCCTGCGCGGCCGATCCGTTGGCGCACACGCCGGGCAGACGCCGGCGGAGCCCGAATTGCCGGGCTCGGTCTTCGTGCCGTTCAGCGCCTCGACGCGCATGAGCGGTGCGGACCACGGCACGCACCGGGTCCGCAAGGGCGCCACGGACGCCGTCCTGCGCTGGGTGACCGACCTCGGCGGCAAGGTGCCGGCGGATCTCGCGGCGGCGGTGGAAAAGATCGCGCGCGAGGGTGGCACGCCGCTGGTGGTGGCCGAGCGCGAGGGTGATGCCACGCCATCCGTACTGGGCGTGGTCTACCTGAAGGACATCGTCAAGGGCGGCATGCGCGAACGGTTCGACCGCCTGCGCGCGATGGGCATTCGCACGGTGATGATCACCGGCGACAATCCACTGACGGCGGCGGCGATTGCGCAGGAAGCCGGCGTGGACGACTTCCTGGCGGAGGCCAAGCCAGAAGACAAGATGGCGCTGATCAAGCGCGAGCAGGCGGGCGGGCGGCTGGTGGCGATGACCGGCGACGGCACCAACGACGCGCCGGCGCTGGCCCAGGCCGACGTGGGCGTGTCGATGAACACCGGCACGCAGGCGGCGAAGGAAGCGGGGAACATGATCGACCTCGACTCCAACCCGACGAAGCTGATCGAGGTGGTCGAGATCGGCAAACAGCTGCTGATGACGCGCGGGTCGCTGACGACGTTCTCGATCGCCAACGACGTCGCCAAGTACTTCGCGATCATCCCGGCGATGTTCGTGGCGACCTATCCCGTGTTGCAGGCGCTGAACATCATGCGGCTGCACTCGCCGCAGAGCGCGATCCTGAGTTCGGTGATCTTCAACGCGCTCATCATCGTGGCGCTCATTCCGCTGGCGTTGCGCGGGGTCCGCTACCGCCCCGCCGCGGCCGGCGTGATCCTGCGCCGCAACCTCGTCATTTATGGCATCGGCGGGCTGCTGGTTCCGTTCGCGGGGATCAAGCTCATCGACGTCGTGCTCGTCTTCCTGGGCCTGGTCTAGGCCGGGACTGGAGATGCCCATGCTGAAGCAACTGAAGCCGGCCGTGCTGATGACGCTGGTGCTGTGCGTCCTGACCGGCGTCGTCTATCCAGGGCTCGTGACCGGCCTGGCCCGCGCGTTCTTTCCGGGGCAGGCCGACGGAAGGCTCGTTACGGTGAACGGTCGCGTGGTGGGCAGCGCCCTGATTGGCCAGCCGTTCACGCGTCCCGAGTACTTCCATCCCCGTCCGTCCGCCGCGGGACAAGGCTATGACGCGTCGGCCTCGAGCGGGACGAACAGAGGACCGACGGACGCGAAGTTGGCCGATACGCTCATCGCCCTGCGCGTGGATAGCACGGTAACGGTGGACGGCGGGGTGAAAGGGAAGATTCCGTCCGACATGGTGACGGCGAGCGCGTCGGGGCTCGACCCGGACATCTCGCCGGCCAACGCGCAACTGCAGGTGGCGCGGGTGGCGAAGGCGCGCGGTGTGGATGCGGCGGCCGTGCGCGCGCTGCTGGACGCGCATACCCAGGAACGCCAGTTCGGGTTTCTCGGCGAGCCGCGGGTGAACGTGCTGTTGCTGAACATCGCCATCGACTCGGCGTTTCCGATGCCGTCCGAGCCGGCGGCGACCAGGCCGCAACCGGCGCCTTCCAAATAAGTATCGATATGTTACTAAATAACAGGCTGGTCGCCGGACTCCTGGGGGCGGCGATCCTCACGACCGTCCTGGCGACACCAGGTGCGGGCCAGACTCCCGCCGACACTGCGGTGAAGATCATGGTCGGCGGCTTTGTGGACAGCTACTACGCCTGGGACACGGGACGTCCCGCGACGATGGATCGATCATTTGCCGGCGGCGCGCCGTTCACGACGCAACCTGCGCGGCACAACGAGTTCAACGTCAACCTGGCATTCATCGAACTCAAGGCCGAGGGGGCGCGCGTGCGGGGACGACTGGCCCTGCAGGCCGGAACCTCGGTGCAGTCGAACTACGCCGGCGAACCGACGCAGGGCCAGGTGAGCGGCCCGTCGCTGTCGCGGCTGATCCAGGAAGCGGTGGCCGGGGTGAAGGTTGGCCGGAATCTCTGGGTCGACGGCGGCATCTTCTTCTCGCACATGGGCCTGGAGGGATGGATCTCGCGCGACAACCCGGTCTACACGCGCTCGCTGGTTGCCGACTACTCGCCGTACTACCAGAGTGGCGTCAAGTTCACGTGGACGCCGTCGGCGGCGGTGACGGCGCAGTTGGACATCGTGAACGGCTGGCAGAACGTTTCGGAGAACAACACTGGCAAGGGTGTTGGCGCGCGCATCGACTGGACGGCGGCGGAGGGAGCGACGCTGAGCTATTACAACTTCTTCTCCGACGAAGCGGGCTCGCAGCTGCGCACCTTCAATGGGGTGGGCGCCAAGGTGGTGCGCGGCGCCTGGACGCTGATGGGCCAGGCCGACGTGGGATCGCAGGCGCACTCCACGGCGTCCGCGTCGTCGTGGTATGGCCTGCTGGCATTGGTACGCCGGCGAGTGACGCCCACCGTTGCGGTCGTCGGGCGCGTGGAGCGGTTCGTTGACGATGACCAGGTGGTCCTGACGACCGGAAGCGTCGGCGAGAAGGCGAACCCGGCGTTCCACGGCAACGGCGCGTCGCTCGGCATCGACGTCAACCCAGCGCCGCGGGTGCTGTGGCGCACCGAGGTCCGTGGCTTCGCCACCCGCGATCCGGTGTTCGCCAACGGCGTGGGCGCACCCCGCGCCTCGGACGGGTTCGTCGTGACGTCCCTCGCGGTGACGTTCTGATGGCGGACGGCACGAGCTTTCTGGATCTCGTGCGCCAGCGTGAGCGCGGCAAGCTCAAGCTGTACATCGGTTCGGCGGCCGGTACCGGCAAGACCTACCGGATGCTGCAGGAAGCACACGACCTGCGCCGGCGGGGCATCGACGTGGTGGTCGGGTTTGTGGAGACCCACGGCCGCGCCGAGACCGAGCAGCAACTCGGCGCCCTGGAGATCGTACCGCGCGCGCGGCAGGCGTATCGCGGCGTCACGCTCGAGGAAATGGACGTCGATGCCGTCGTCGTGCGTCGTCCGCAGGTCGCGCTGGTGGACGAGCTGGCGCACACCAACGCACCGGGCGCGCGCAACGGCAAGCGCTGGCAGGACGTGCTGCTGCTGCTCGACGAGGGGATCAACGTCATCTCGGCGGTCAACGTGCAGCACCTGGAGTCGCTCAACGACGTCGTGGAGAGCTCGCTCGGGGTGACCGTGCGCGAGACGGTGCCCGACTGGGTGGTGGCGCAGGCCGACCAGGTGGTGAACCTCGACATCTCGGCCGAGGACCTGCGCCAGCGCCTGCGCGAGGGAAAGATCTACCGGGCCGACAAGATTGAAACGGCGCTGGCGAACTTCTTCACCGACGACAACCTGTCCACGCTGCGCGAGCTGGCGCTGCGCGAGGTGGCGAGTTCGGTGGATCGGTCGCGCGAGGAGATCGTGCGGCGGGAGGAGGCGCCCGCCGTGCGCGCCCGGCGGACGGTGGACCGCGTGATGGCGTGCCTGTCGAGCAACCCGGCGCTGTCGCGGTTCCTGCTGCGCAAGGCGAGCCGTATTGCCGGCCGCCTCAACTCCGACTGGTACTGCGTCTACGTGCAGACGCCGGACGAGGCCGCCGACAAGATCGAGGTATCGCTGCAGCGTCAGTTGGTGGAGAACATCCAGCTCGCCCAGTCGCTGGGCGCCGAAATCGTGAAACTGCAGGGTGAGGACGTGGCGACGGCGCTGCTGCAGTTCGCCGCCGAACGGGGCGTGACGCTGGCCATGGTCGGGCAGACGCGCCGCTCGCGCTGGTACCGGTTCCGTCGCGGAAGCGTCGTGGACCGCCTGCTGGCGGGCGGCGGCGGACTCGACGTGCTGGTGGTGTCATCGACCGGGTCACAGGCGGGGCGGAATGGCTCGGGCGACGGGGGGAGCTGGTCATGAACCGGCTGCTGCGCAGGAGCTGGACGTTGTCGGTCGGCGCACGGCTGCTGCTGGGGCTGGTGCCGTCGCTGCTGTCGGCTGGCTTGGTGGCCGGCCTCGTCTACTGGGGCGAATACGGGCGACAAGCGCCGCACGCCATCGTCGCGGCGGCCGCGGTGCTCGCCGCGTGCACGCTCGTGGTGACGCTGTGGAACGTGCGGTACCTCGTGCGACGCTTCGATCGCGTGACCGAAATGATCGTGGCCGAGGCGGCGCGACGGGCGGGAGGCGAGCGCTCCGGGGGAACCGACGAGTTCGACCGCATCGAGCAGGTGGTGGGCGACCTGGGGCATGCGCTTACCCGATCGGAGGCCGAGCGGGCGCGGGCCGATGCGCAGGGAGCGGCGCGGCTCCAGGAGCAGTCGACGCTGCTGGCCGCCCTGGTGCGCGACACGCTGGCACGGCTCGACGAGGTGCGCATGCCGCTGCACATCCTGCTCGAGGCGAAATTCGGCGACCTGAACGAGAATCAGGAGGAACTGCTGCGCGACGCGCGCACGGCCTCCGACGAGATGGACGCGGCGCTGCGGCGGATGGGACAGGTGGCGGATGCCGACCGCGATGCGATGCCGGTGCAGCGGGAGCTGGTGCAGCTCAATGACGTGGTGCGCGCGATCCTGCCGCTGATTCGCGCGAGCGCGGAACGGCATGGGGCACGCGTCGCACTGTCGCTCGAGCCCGGGCTGCCGCGCATACAGGCGGACCGCGCGCGGCTGGCCGAAGCGCTGACGCTGCTCGCGACGCTAAGTGCCTCGGCGAGCGACGGCACGCACCCGGTGGGCGTGAGCACGCGGCGCGAGGGACGGGAGGCCGTGATCGAGCTGTCGCCGTTGCCGCCGAGCCCCAGCGGCGCGGGCGCGGCGCTTGCCGAACGACTGGTCATGGTGCAGGGGGGCACCGTGGTGCGTGGTGCCGACCGATTCGAGGTGCGCGTCGGCGGCACGTAGGGCGAAGGGCCGGCCCAGGGTGTCTTTGTGCTTTCTTTACGGCTCCACGGGGTTTCTTTACGCCCTCTTTGTCGCGGCGTTCATATCGATTAATGAATGACCTCGCCGTTGATTCACTTCAAGCGCGTCCTGTTCGGCCAGCCCCTCCCGTCAGACCGTCTCGAACACGAAAAACTGAACAAGAAGACCGCACTCGCCGTGCTGTCTTCCGATGCGATTTCGTCGGTGGCCTATGCCACCGAGCAGACGCTGCTGGTGCTCGCCGTGCTGGGCGCGGCGGCGCTGAACTACGTCATCCCGATTTCGGCCGTCATCGTCGGCCTGCTGGTGCTCGTCGCGCTGTCCTACCGCCAGACGGTGTTCGCGTACCCGGCAGGCGGTGGATCCTACACGGTTGCGAAGGACAACATCGGCACGCCGGCGGGGCTGGTGGCCGCCGCGGCCCTGCTCACCGACTACATCTTGACGGTCTCGGTATCCATCTCCAGCGGCGTGGCGGCGATCACGTCCGCGTACGGGTGGCTGGCGCCGCACACGGTGGCGCTGTGCGTCGGGGCGATCCTGCTGCTGATGCTCGTGAACCTGCGCGGCGTGCGCGAGTCGGGCATCGCCTTCAGCGTGCCGACGTACGTCTTCATCGTCCTGATGCTGACGCTCATTGGCGTGGGCATCGTGCGGGGCACCATGGGACACGAGCTCGCGCCCGTGTCGGCCACGCCGCGGGTGGATGCCCTGAGCGCCGCGCAGCACGGGCTCGGGTTTCCCGCAGGCTTCGCCCTGACCTACCTGCTGCTTCGTGCCTTCGCCGAGGGATGCGTCGCGATGACGGGGACGGAGGCGATCTCGAACGGCGTCGGCGCGTTCAAGAAACCGAGCGCCCCGAACGCCGCCGTGACCCTCGGCTGGATGGCGGCCATCCTGGCGACGTTCTTCCTGGGGACGAGCTACCTGGCGCGTCACTACGGCGTGATGCCCAGTGCCACGGAAACCGTGCTCTCGCAGATCGGGCGGCACGTCTTCGGGGGAGGCGCGCTGTACTACGCGCTGCAGTACGCGACGTTTGCCGTGCTGGTGCTGGCAGCCAATACGGCCTTTGCGGACTTTCCCCGGCTGGCCAGCATCCTGGCGGCCGACGGCTACATGCCGCGGCAATTTGCCGCCCGCGGTGACCGACTGGCGTTCTCCAACGGCATCATCGTGCTGGCCCTGATGGCGGGCCTGCTGGTCTACCTGTTTCGCGGCGACACCAGCGCGCTGATTCCCCTGTATGCGATCGGCGTGTTCGTCTGCTTCACGCTCTCGCAGGCGGGGATGGTGCTGCACTGGCGGAAGTGCCGCGAGCCCGGGTGGCGCTGGAAGGCATGGCTGAACGGGATCGGCGCGGTGGCCACGGCAGTCGTGTCGGTGGTGCAGGTGGTCACTAAGTTTTCGCATGGTGCCTGGATCGTGGTGCTGATCATTCCGCTGATCATCCTGCTCCTCCGGGCCATCCATCATCACTACGAGGTCTTCTCGGCGGAACTGGCGTACACGGGCCAGGCCCCGCTCATGTTCCTGCACCACACGGTGATCGTGCCGGTGAATGGCATCAGCAAGCCGACCGCCGGCGCGCTGGTGTATGCGACGACGATCTCAGAGGACGTGCGCGCCGTCTATGTCGCGGTCGACGATGTCTCGACGGCGCGGCTGCAGGTGGCGTGGGAGGAGTGGGACATCGGCGTGCCGCTGGTCGTGATCCCGTCACCCTTCCGCTCGGTGCTGCGCCCGATCGTGGACTACGTGCAGGGCCTGTCGGCCCGCGGCGAGACCGACCTGGTGACGATCGTCGTACCGGAGATCGTGCCGCGCCACTGGTGGGAGCACCTGCTGCACAACAAGACGGCCCTGTTCATCCGCACGGCTTTCATGTTCAAGCCGCACGTGGTGGTGACGGCCGTGCCGTACCTCGTGGGCCACGCCGCGCGGCTGCAGGATCTGGCGAACTTCGACGAGACGATGTAATAGGCCGCCGCTGGCGCGGACCTCGCCACCAGGGCCGCCCCCGGCGCTCAACTCGAGTAGTACGCCGCGTTCTCGTCGATGTAGCCCTTGGTCAGGTCGCAGCCGTACGCGCGCGCCGTCGCGGCGCCGGCGCCGAGCGCGATCTCGAGATCCACGACTTCCACGGCGAGCGCGGCGCGCACGACGGCGTCGTCGAACGCGAGCCGCTCCCCGCCGCCGACCACCTGGTAACCGTTGACCCACGCCGCGGTCGCCGCCGTGTTGATCGAGGCGTCGACGCACTTGCCGATGGCCATCAGGATGCGCCCGACGTTGGGGTCGGCGCCGTGCACCATGGTCTTGATGAGCGGCGAATTCACCAGCGACTTGGCGACGGTGCGCGCCTGCGCCTCGTCGGCCGCCTCGCGCACCGAGACGCGGAGCAGATGCTGCGCGCCCTCGCCGTCGCGGGCGAGAATCTCGGTCATGCGGACGCACCCGGCGATGAGCGCGTCGCGGAATGCGCGCTCGTCCACCGCGCCGGCGAGGCCGTTGGCGAGGATGGCGCAGGTGTCGGACGTGCTGGTGTCGGTGTCCACCGAAAGCATGTTGAACGACACGTGCACGGCCTGGCGCAGCAGGCGGTCGAGCGCGGCGGCGTCGAGTGCGGCATCGGTGAAGATGTAGGCGAGCATGGTGGCCATGTTCGGCTCGATCATCCCCGACCCCTTGGCCACCCACGTGATCGTCGCGTCGCCCACCGACACCGAAAGCGCCTTGGGGTGCGTGTCGGTGGTCATGATGCCTTCGGCGCCGACGAGGGGGTCGTCCTGCAGGTCGGCGGCCATGCCGCGCACGCCGGCCTCGATCTTCTCGACGGGCAGCTGCACGCCGATGACGCCGGTGGAACTGACGAGCACGCGTCCCGCCGTGGTGCCGAGTTCGGCGGCAGCGGCGGCCGCCATGCGACGCGCATTCTCGATGCCGCGCGTCCCGGTGGCGACGTTGCTGACCTTGCTGTTGGCGATGATCGCGCGGAGCGTGCCGCCCTTTAGCGTCTCGCGGCCCAAGATGATGGGCGCGCCCGGGAACTGATTGCGGGTGAAGACGGCCGCTGCGGCCGCATCGACGTTGCTGGCAAAGAGCGTGAGGTCGCGCGCCTCGGGCTTGAGGCCGACGTTGCGGCTGGCGCAGCGGAAACCCCGCGGAAAGCGGGCGCGGTCGTGGAAGGTCATCGTGGGAGCGGGCTAGAGCTGGGCGCGGTTCTGCCAGAGGATGAGCACGCCGATGACGACGAGCAGGAGCGCGAAGCCCTGCTTGAGCCGGCGGGTGGGAATGTGTTGCACGAGCGCCGTGCCGGCGATGATGCCGAGGATCGCCACGCCGGTGAAGCTCGCCACGAAGCCCCAGGGCACCAGGGCACGCCCCTGCTGCCCGAGAAATCCGGACGCGGAATTGAGCGCGATGACGAGGAGCGAGGTGCCGACCGCCGCCTTCATCGGGACGCGGCCAAGGACGACGAGCGCGGGGACGATCAGGAAGCCGCCGCCGATGCCGATGATGCCGGTCATGAGGCCGACCCCGAACCCGACGGAGAGCATGAGCGCCGGATGCGATGGGGTTTCGTCGCTCGGACCGATCCCGTCACGGAACGAGCTGCGCAGCATCGAGAAGGCGGCCGCGACCATCACGGCACCGAGAATGAGCAGTTGCAGGCGGCCGGAAAACAGCACGCTGGCACGGGCGCCAGCATACGAGCCGATCATCGCCACCGAACCGAAGACGGCGGCCGTCTGCAGCTGCACGTTGCCGGCGCGCCAGTGGGTGACGACGCCGACGAGCGCCGCCGTCCCGACCACGGGGAGGCTCATGGCGATGGCCAGCTTTGGGTCGAACCCGAGCACGTACACGAGCACGGGGACGGTCAGGATGGACCCGCCCCCGCCGAGGGTGCCGAGCGACAGCCCGATCAGGGCGGCGAAGAAGTATCCGAGCACGCCGAAAGATACGGCGTTGGCGCGCCTTACGCGGACGCGGTCTTCTTGGCCTTCTTGAGCGCGTCGCGGAGCGGAACGTCCTTGGCGCCCGGCACGAGCTTGCGGCCGTGGCCGGCCCAGGACGAGACGCCGCCGCCGAGGACATGGACATCCGTCTGGCCCGAACGGCGCAGGGCGGTGGCGGCGCTGGAAGCGCGCGAGCCCGAGTGGCAGATGACGATGACCGGCGCCTGGGCAGCGGCGATCAGGGACAGCGAAGCCTGAAGCTGGTCGAGGGGAACGAGCGTGGAGCCGTCGATATGGCCCTGCACGTACTCGTTGCGGGTGCGGACATCGAGCAGGATGGTGCCAGGATGCTCGGTGCGGACCTGGTCGAACTGCTCGGGGCCGAAGGACGAACCGCCGAGCATGGAGGCGAGAGAGGCGAAGAAGCTCATGGGAGTCGGTGTCGGGTTATACATCACTGTATCGAAATATAGTAGACTATTACGGGAAGGGAAGGGGGTGCGCCCCGGCCGGACGGGGTCTGGGGACGGCCGGGAGGATGCGGCCGCCGCCACGGCTCGGCCGCTCTGGGCACACCGGAGTCCCGGCGCTACACGTCGATCGGGGCGTAGTACCGCTGAGGCTTGCGGCGCTCGACCAGGCTCTCGGCGAAGGCGGCGAGGCGCAGGAGGAGGCGCTCGCCCCAGCCCTTGCCGATGGCCTGCAGGCCGATGGGGAGGCCGGCCGCGTCGTAGCCGGCGGGGAAGCTGATGGCGGGGTGGCCGGTGAGGTTCGCGAGGAAGGCGAACCGCATGGTCTCCATGGTGCGTCCGAGATCGGAGACGGCGCCGCCCGAGGGGTGAATGCGCGGGGCGGTGTTCCCCGATGCCGGCGTGATGATGGCATCGCACATGGCAAGGGCGCGCTCGACGTGCGCGATGGCGCGCGTGCGCACCCGCTGGGCGTGCACGTACTCGACCGCAGTCGAGGCACGCGCAATGGCGAGGTTGAGCTGGGTCTCGAGGCCGAAGTCGCCGAATCGACTGCGGATCTGCGGCATCATGCCCGTGGACATCTCGGCGGTGATGGAGACGAGATGCGCGACGCGGGCGAGTTCGAGTTCCGGCAGGTCGATCTCGACGAGCCGGGCGCCGTGGGCGCACAGCTGCCCGAGCAGGCGTTCGCAGGCGGCCACCACCTCGGGCCGGGCGTGCTTGAACCATGGCCAGTACACACCCAGCGTGATGCCGGCGAGCGACCGCGGAGCCTGTGTGTCGATGTCGGCCGCGGGATGGCCGAGCGAATGCGGGTCGCCGGGATCGGCGCCCGCCATCACCTCGTAGGCGAGGGCGGTATCGCGGGCGCAGTTGGCGAGCGGCCCGAGAAAGGCGACGGACCAGCACAACGGCGCGGCGCCTCGCTCGCTGATACGGCCGTACGTGGGCTTGAGCCCGACGACGCCGCAGAACGAGGCGGGCAGGCGGATGGACCCGCCGCCGTCGGCGCCGATGGCCATCGGTACGAGGCCTGCTGCCACGACGCATCCGGGGCCGGCCGAGCTGCCGCCGGTGTGGTGGGCGTCGTTGTACGGGTTGCGGGCCGATCCGTGGTGCTGGTTGTATCCGGTGACGCCAATGCCGATCTCGTGCATGTTGGCCTTGCCCACCATGACGGCGCCGGCGGCGCGCATGCGCGCGACGGCCGTCGAGTCACGCGCGGCCGGCGGCGCGCCATCGAATAGCCGGGTGCCGATGGTGGTGACGTACCCGGCCTGGTCGATCTCGTCCTTGGCGGCAATCGGCACGCCGTCGAACGGGCCGATGGGACGCCCCGCCTTCCAGCGTGCGGCGGCCGCGGCCGCCTGCGCCATGATGTCGTCCCGGCGCATCGAGATGAAGCCGCGCAGCGGCACAGTTGCCCGCTCGCTCTCGTCCCATCGCGCGAGAAAGCGCTCGGCCACGTCAACCGGCGTCAGCCGGCCCTCGCGGTAGGCCGCGTGATAATCGGCGACTGTGGGAAAGCGGAACCCGGTGCGCGCATCGTCATCGCGAGCGTCGAGCGCGGGCAACGCCGGCGCCGTGTCGGGCAGGGCGGGCGTGAAGGTCGGCGCCTCGTCGATGCGCGTTGACGTCAAGGCTGCGAGCCCGGCGTCGGAACGCAGCCGCGCGACCAGCGCGCTGCCGACCAGCGGCAGGTCGGCCAGCGCATTCAGCGCGCGGATGCCGCCCGGGCCCAGCGTGGGAAGGCGAACCGACTTGAGGTCGTAGGTCATGGCGTGGCGCCGCGGAAGGCGACGATGCGGCCGCGCGGGCCGACGGCCCACCCGGTGTCGCGGGCGGCAAAGTCGATGGCGTAGAGGGTGAGCGTGTCGCCGTGCGTCCACGTGGCACCGAAGTCGCTGGTGAAGGCGGTGCCATAGGCGCCCACGGCGGCGAACATCGGCTTGGCCGAGCCGCGAACGGCCACCACGCCGCCCGTGATGCCCTGCGACGGCCACTTGCTGGCGCGGCGCCAGGTGACGCCGCCGTCCTGCGTGACCATCGTGACATCGCCACGGCTGCGCGCAATGGTGTAATCGCCGGCGACCGCAATGCCGCGGTGCGCATCGGCAAAGGCGATGCCGAAGAAGCCGGCACTCGGCCCGGCGGGAATGCCGGCTCCCGACACCTGCCACGTGCGGCCGCCATCGGTGGTGCGGAAGACGCGGGCTTCGCGTCCGCCGCCGGTGGCGATCCACGCATGGTTGTGGCCCTGCACAGTGACGGACGTGCCGCTGGCGGCAAAGGCGGCCTCGCCCGGCAGGACGGGCGGAATGTTGGCCGGATCGACGCGCTGCCACCTGACGCCATCGTCGGTGCGCAGGATCACGAGCTTGCCGTTCACGGGATCGCTGAAGGCGAGGCCATGCGTGGCGTCCCAGAATGCCATGCCGTCGAGGAAGACGCCCTTGGTAGTGTCGCTCCACTGCAGCGTCCAGCGCTGGCCGCCATCGACGGTCTTATAGATGCGCGCCTGCCCCTGCTCGGCGGGGCCGGCGCTCATGGCGTAGGCGATGCGCGAGCTGACCGCGTGAACATCGCGGAAGTCGAGCGAATCGGCGCCGGGCACCGAGACGTTCTCCCAGGCGCTGCCGCCATTGACGGTGCGGAGCACGGTGCCGCGGCTGCCGCCCGCCCAGGCGACATGGCTGCTGGCCGCGCTGAGTCCGCGGAACGAGGCGGTGACGCCGCTCGGCTGCACGATCCACCGCGGATCGCGCGCCACCGCCGTCAGCCGGTCGCCGATGGCGTCGGCGAGCGCCGCAGCGTTGGCGTTGGCGCGATTGGTGAGCACGATGATCGTCGCGCCGAGCGTGGGATAACGAATGATGGCGTTGCGGAAGCCGATGGTGGTGCCGGTGTGCCACGTGCGGGGCAGGGCGTGGCGCGTGTCGAGGTACCACCCGAAGCCGTAATCGGCGCCGGCGCTGTCGGAATGCACGCCGCGCTGGAAGATCAGCGCCCGCAGGGAATCGCCGAGGAGCTCGCGCGTCTCGAGCGCGCGGCTCCACCGGTAGAGTTCGGACACCGACGAGTAGATGCCACCGTCGCCGAGCACCGCGCTGGTGCTGCTCTGGTCGGTGCGCACCCACGCACCGTCGCGGCGGGTGTGGCCGTAGGCACGGTGCTGCACCGGCGCGCGGCCGTCCTCGCGTGCCAGCGTCCACGGCATGCCCACGCGGTTGAAGATGCGCGACTTCAGGAAGTCGGCGAACCGCAGGCCGGAGCGCTTCTCGACGATCATGGCGAGCATGGCGTAGCCCGTGTTGCTGTACCGGAAGCGCGAGCCGGGCGGAAAGTCGGTGGAGTCGAGCGATTCCATGCGCCGGAGCACGTCGGCGTCGAGCACCTGCGTGGCCTGCGAGTCGGGAACGAAGTCCTCGTAGGCGTGCAGCCCCGCGGTGTGGGTGAGGAGCTGGCGCACCGTGACGCGACGACCGTAGGCCGGGAAGCCGGGAAAGATGTCGGTGAGCGATTCGTCGAGGCGAAGCTTGCGGTCCTGCACCAGGAGCATGACCGCGATGGCGGTGAACTGCTTGGTGACCGAGGCGAGTCGGAAGTTCGTGTGCGGCGTGACCGGGACGCGCGCGTCGAGGTCGGCAAGCCCGTAGCCCTTGCTGACGAGCACCCGGCCGTCCATGGCGACGAGCACGGCGGCGCCCGGCGATGCCGGCGTGTTGAAGTCGGCAAAAAGCGAGTCAACGAACGCCTCGTCGAGGGGGCCGCCGTCGGCGGCGCGCGCGGTCACGTGCCGGGCGGCCAGGTCGTACTCGTCGCCGGGGAGCAGGGTGAGGTAGGGGAAGCCCGGGTCGTTGTCGTCACGGCCGTTGTGCACGAACGCCTTGCCGCGGCCGATGATCTCGCCGTGGTTGCCCTGCACGACGAGCGCGGTGCCCTCGTCGAGCCCGATGCCGAGGAGTGCCGGATGCGTGGCGATCACCGCCTGCAGGTCCGTCTGCCGGTTGCGCGCGACGACATGCTGGTCGATGGCGACGTTGCGCAGGTAGCCGAAACCCTGTTCGTAGCCCGGGGCCATCATTTGGGTGTTGCCGGCGCGTGCGCCGCGCACGAGGTAGCTGGCGAGAATCGATGCGCCGGCAGAGGTTCCGCCGATGACGCCGCCGCGGGCGAGGACGCCGCGCAGTTCGCGCTCGGTGCGGGTGCCAAGGTAGGAATCGACGAGCCGCCACTGCCGCCCGCCGGGAAACCAGATGCCACGGGCCGCGCGGATGGGCGCGACGAAGGAATCGCTCTCGGCGATGCGGCGGTCCTTCGTGTGCAGGATCGTGAGGTTGCTGGCGCCGGCGGCCTTGAGGCCGTTCAGTCCGCTCCAGTTGGCGGGATAGACGGAATCCTCGCCGGCGGTGGGGATGACGACGATCGGCGCCGACGGTCCGCCGGCGAGCGCGACGAAGCGCTGGAGAATCTCCGGTCCCATGTTGCCGCCGCCAACGACGACGAGGGAACCCGTGGCCGGGCCGACGAGCGCGCGCGACGGCGCGGGGCGGCCGGCCGATCCGCGCGAGCAGGCGGCGAGCGGGATGAACGCGGCGAGGCCACAGAGGGCGATGGCACGTCGAAGAGTCATGAGCTGGTTGAGTCCCGCGGGCGAGGGCAGGCGTGCGTTGGAGTCGCGGCCGCCTTAACATCCCGCTTCGGTCGGTGGGGGGCCAGTCCGGCGCAGGGGAGGGCGCGTTAGATTCCGCGGATGCGCCACGCACTCTGCCTGCTCGCCCTGCTCGCGCTTCCGTTGAACGCGCAGACCGCCAAGACCGCCAAGGCCCGCCGCGCGGTTTCCCCGCCACCTCCCGTCGCCGTCGCCTGCGACGCGACCGACAGCACGTGCGTGGCGCCCGAACTGCGCCGCGAGTTCCGCGGCGTGTGGGTGGCGGCGGTGTCGAACATCGACTGGCCATCGAAGCCGGGGCTCACGACGGAGGAGCAGAAGGCCGAATTGCTGGCGATCCTCGACCGGTCGCAGGCGGCGCACCTGAACGCGGTGATCCTGCAGGTGCGTCCGGCGGCGGACGCGCTGTACAAGAGCAGCATCGAACCGTGGTCGGAGTACCTCACGGGCCGCCAGGGGCGCGGGCCGTCGCCGGCGTGGGATCCGCTGGCGTACGCGGTGGAGCAGGCGCACCGGCGCGGCCTCGAGCTGCATGCGTGGTTCAATCCGTATCGCGCGCGGCATCCGAGTGCCAAGGGCCCGCTGTCGCGGCGGCATATCGCCAACACGTCGCCCGCCCTGGTGAAGAAGTACGGGACGCACCTGTGGATGGACCCGGGCGAGAGCGCCGTGCGCCGTCGCACGTTGCGCGTCGTGCTCGACGTGGTGAAGCGCTACGACATCGACGGCGTGCATCTCGACGACTACTTCTATCCGTACAAGGAGAAGACCGCCAACGGCACGACGGAATTTCCCGACACGCGCAGCTGGCGGCGGTACGTGAAGTCGGGCGGCCGGCTGTCACGCGACGACTGGCGCCGCGAAAACGTGAACACGCTGGTACGGCAGCTGAACGAACAGATCCACCACGCCAAGCCGTGGGTGAAGTTCGGCGTGTCGCCGTTCGGCATCTGGCGTCCGGGCTTCCCGGAGCAGGTGAAGGGGTTCGACGCGTACGAGCAGCTGTACGCCGATTCGCGGCTGTGGTGGGCGAACAGCTGGGTGGACTACCTCACGCCGCAGCTCTACTGGAACATCGGCAAGGCGGAGCAGAGCTTCCCCGTGCTGCTGCGCTGGTGGGGCGAGCAGAACACGGTGGGACGGCACCTGTGGCCGGGATTGTACACGAGCCGCGTGAAGGCGCCGACACCGGCGGGCAACGGCATGATGGCCAACAATGCGTGGACAGCCGACGAGATCATGGCACAGGTCGACAGCACGCGTGCCAATCCACGCGCCTCGGGGGAAGTGCACTTCTCGATGAAGGCCTTCCTCAACGACCAGGGCGGAGTGGCCACGCGACTCGCCGAATCGGCGTACGGCGACGTGGCGCTGGTGCCGCCCTCGCCCTGGCTCGAGCGGCGCGCACCCTCGATGCCCGTCGTGCGCGTGAAGCGGAACGCGCAGACGGCCGGGCTGTCGCTCTCGATGTCGCTGCCCAAGGGGCAAGTCGCCCGGTGGTTCCTGCTGCAGGCGCGCACCGGCGGCGTGTGGGGAAGCCGGCTGGTGGCGGCGTGTGCGTGCAGTGAGGAAATCACCCCCAATGGTGAAGGGCAACTCCCTGATCGGCTCGTCGTGACGGCCCTGGATCGTGCGGGCGTGGCGTCGCCGGAAGTGCGGCTGTCGATCGTGCCCTGAGTCGGTCGGTGGCTTCGCGTCGCGGCGACCGGCACAACGCGCCGCGCCGGTCGCCGTAAATTGGGGCATGACTCCGCTCCGACTGTTGGCACTGCTGCTCATCTTCGGCGCCACGCGCGCCGCCGCCCAGACGCCGCGCGTGCACGCGACGCGCGATGCGATGCACCTCGACGGCCGGCTCGACGAAGCGGCGTGGGCGCGCGCCGACAGCATTGACGACTTCCGCCAGCGCGATCCGGCGGAGGGCGCGGCGGCCACCGAACGCACGGTCGTGCGCTTCATCGCGGCGCGCGACGGCCTGTTCATCGGCATTCACGCGTACGACCGCGAACCCGGGCGCATCCTGCACGCGCAGCTGCGGCGCGACACCGAACTCGAGACGGACGATGGCGTGCAGGTGATGCTGTCGCCAATGCAGGACAAGCGCACGGCGTTCTGGTTTGCGGTGAACCCGAACGGCGCGATGACGGACGCCGAGGTCGTGAGCTTCGAGAGCGACAACATCGATTGGGACGCCGTGTGGGACAGCCGGGCCCAAATCACGGACGACGGCTGGGTGGCCGAGCTGTTCATCCCATGGCAGACGCTGCGCTATCGTGCGGCCCAGACGACGTGGGACGTGAACGTACTCCGCGTGATTCGCCGCAAGAACGAAGAGGTGCTCTGGAAGGCGTGGCGACGCCCGGAGGGACTCAAGTTTCTCGAGAAGGCCGGCGAGGTGGACGGCTTCGTCGACCTGCCGCCGCGCGCCTCGGCGGAGGTGCGTCCGTACGCGTCAACGACGGCCAACGGCACCACGAGGAACTACGCGAGCGACGGCTCGTTCACCACGACGGGCGCGGCGGGGGCGAAGGGGGCGTTCGGCCTGGACGCCAAGCTCGCCCCGACACGCGGACTGACGCTGGACCTGACGACGAACGCCGATTTCGCGCAGGCCGACGTGGACCGGCAGGTGATCAACTTCACGCGGTTTCCGCTGTTCCTCCCCGAACGGCGCCCGTTCTTCACGGAAGGATCGGGCATCTTCGCGTTCGGCCGGCAGGAGGAGACGCAGCTGTTCTACAGCCGGCGCATCGGCCTCTCGGACGACGGGTCGCCAATTCCGCTGCTCGCGGGGGCGCGCCTGTCGGGACGCCTTGGCGACCAGCAGGTCGGATTTCTCGCGGCCCGCACGGGAGGGGACCGACCGGCCACGGACCTCGTGGCACGCGTGCGGCGCGACCTGCTCGGCCGCGGGTACGTGGGCGCGATGTTCACCGGGCGGGACGCCCGCGGCAGCGCCCTGTCGACGGCGGGCGGCATCGACGCCAACGTGCCGTTCGTGGTGCGCGGACAGAACCTGATCTTCCTTGCCGCCACGTCGTGGACGCACGACAGCACCGGGGGCGCGCCAAACTACTCGCGTTTCGCCATCGACTTCCCGAACGATCTGGTTGACATCGTTTCGCGGGTCGAGCGCGTGGAAGCCGGATTCGACCCGGCCCTCGGATTCGTGCAGAGCGACGGGATCGTGCGGTACGGCGGCATGGCCGCCTTCGCCCCGCGCCCGCGCATTCCCTATGTGCGGCAGTTGCGCTTCACCCTGCTCGACTGGGTGTACACGAACCGGATCGGGGGCGGGCTGAGCAATGCCGAGTTCGAAGTGACGCCGCTGGGGGTGAACTTCAATTCCGGCGACGAGATTCAGGTCAGCCTGCAGCGGCAAGGCGATGCCCCGATGGAGGCGTTCGACGTTTTCGAGGGCACGACGATCGCGCCGGGGAACTACTGGTACGACCGCTGGAGCGTGGAATACGAAGGATCGTCGCGCCGCGCGGTGCGGGTGGACGCCGAGGCGAGCTTCGGGAAGTTCTACACCGGCGGCGGCGAGGACTACCGGGTGTCGCTGGAGGGGCGCTGGCAGCCGCACCTGCTCTGGTCGGTCGAGTATGGCTACACCGACGGGCGCTTCCCGGCGTCGCGCTTCATCGCGCACACGGCGACGGCGCGCGTGGACTACGCCGCCACGCCGCGGCTGAACACCACGCTGTTCGCGCAATGGAACAACGAGTCCAACCGTGCGGCGCTCAACGCGCGGGTGCGGTGGACGCGCACACCGGGGAGCGACCTGTACGTGGTGCTGAACAGTGCGTGGCCGACAGGGCTCGAGGGCCTCTCGACGCCGTGGGCGCGGCCGACGCGCGCGGGGCTTGTGGTGAAGTACGTGCAGTACCTGCGGTACTGATGGGGCAGAGAGACAACAGAGAGACAACAGAGAGACAACAGAGAGACAACAGAGAGAAAACAGACGTGGGCGCGGAGGCCTGGTTGGCCTCCACGCCCACTTGCACTGCAGTCCCCGATACGCGTCGACGTTGATGGTCGACGGTACGGCTGCCTACGGCTCGTGTTCCTCGTCGTTCTCGAAGGGGAAGCCGGTGCTGCCGCCGCCGCTCACGCGCTCGACGTGCAGGACCTGCTTGAGCGTCTTGCCGCCGACGGTGATCGACACGAGGTAGTCGCCGGTGCCGACGAGACCGCCACCCGCGCCACCGCGGCGCCCGGCGCCGAAGATCGCGCCCATGCCCGCGGCGCCACGGCCTCCAGCGACGGCCTGCAGCACGCTCATCAACTGCTGCTGATCCGGCGGCGCACCCGCCCCGCCGCCACCCTGGCCGCGACCGCCGCCGCCGGCGCCCGGCGTGGTCTCGCCCGGACGCTCCTGCCAACGGCCGGCCATCGCACCGAAGCCGCCGCCACCACCACCGAAGGCGCCGAACTGCTGGATCATCTGCTGCATCGCCTCGGGGCCGCCAGTCAGGCCGGTGCGGAAGCGGTCGAGCATCGGCTTGGGCAGCGTGCCTTCCTTCTCGATCGAGTCGAGCGCGGCAATGATCTTGCGCACGTTGTTCGTCGAGTCACGCACCTCGGCCGGCGAGAGCTTGGGCGACGGCGCCGGCTTGCCGCGGAAGTCCCACGTGACGCGGTTGATGCCGGCCCCGCCCGGGCCGTTGAGCGTGCGCAGCGTGTCGCCCGAGGCATCCTGGATGATGACCTTCACCTGGCCGGCGTTCGCGGACGCGAGGCGATAGGTGATCTCGGCGCCGTACTGCGGGCTCGGCACCTGGAACAGCTTCTGTCCCACGGACTCGCCGTTGAACGGCTTCTCGCCCCACTGGAAGGCCGTGCGCGGCTTGAAGAGATGCGCCGGCGCCGACGCGACCGCGGCATCCATCTGCTGCAGGGCGTTGATGTCCACGATCCAGAAGCCGCGGCCGTGCGTGGCGGCCACGAGCTCACCGTCGCGCGGGTGAATGGCGATGTCCATCACGGGCACCGTCGGCAGCCCGGTCATGAACTTCTGCCACGTCTTGCCGCGATCGAGTGACGCATACGCGCCGACGTCGGTGCCGACGAAGAGCAGGTTGCGGTTCTTGAGGTCCTCGCGAATCACGTACGCGAAGTCCGGGCCGCCGGTCGGCAGGTTGCCGGCGATCGACGTGAAGCTCTTGCCGCCGTCCTGCGTCATGACGACGTAGGGGGCGAAGTCGCCGCGGCGGTGGTTGTCGTACGTCACGAAGAACGTGAGCGAGTCGAAGTGCGACGGCTCGATGCGCGACACGTACGTGCCGGCCGGGACGCCCTTCACGTTCGCGGTATGCTCCGTCCACGAGCCGCCATCGTTCCACGACGACCACAGGCGGCCGTCGTCGGTGCCGGCGTACAGGATGCCCGGGCGCAGCGGCGACTCGTTGAGCGACACGATCGTGCCGAACGTCTCGGCGCCGGTGGCGTCGGTCGTGATGCCGCCCGTCGTCTTGGTCGAGACGCGGATCTTCATGGTGTCGGCGTACGACAGCTCCGGCGAGATGAAGAACATGTCATCGCCCTGCCGGGTGGACTTCAGCACGCGGTTGGCGCCGAAGTACATGACCGACGGGTTGTGCGGCGAGACGAAGAACGGCGTGTTCCAGTTCCAGCGCAGGTCGGTGTCGATCGAGTCCTTCTTCTGCGCCGCCCGAAGGGCGTCGAGGCGCTTCTTCTGCTCCTTCGTCATCGGCTTGGTGGTGTCGGGCCGATCGACGAGGATGGAATCCTCCCACTGCATGTAGCGCGGGCGCCACTGCGGCTTCACGAGGGCGGTGCGCTCGCCGGTGGAGACCTTGTAGCGGCCGATGTTGCCGCCCTGCGACTCGCCGTAGATGATGTCGGGGTTCGACGGGTCGTTCGCGGTGACGAAGCCGTCGCCGCCGTTGAACGTGAACCACATCGAGTTGGTGATCATCCCCTGCTTGCGGCGCGACGGGCCGCACCACGAGCCGTTGTCCTGCGCGCCGCCGCACACGTTGTAGGGCACCGCGTTGTCGAACGACACGTTGTAGTACTGGCCGACGGGGAGCTGGTTGCCCGCATCCCAATTGCCGCCGCCGTCCCACGTCTGCGACACGCCGCCGTCGTTGCCGACGACGATGTGCTGCGGGTCCTTGGGATCGATCCACATGGCGTGATGATCGACATGGATGCCGACCGTGGCGTTGCCCGCCGTCTTGCCGCCGTCATTCGAGTACTTGACGGGGGTGGACGAGAAGAACACGCGGTCCGGGTTGGTGGGCGAGATGCGCACCTGCGAGTAGTAGAACGGGCGCACGTTCTCGTCGTTCATCTTCGTCCAGGTCTTGCCGCCGTCCTCCGAGCGATACAGCCCGCTTGGCGACTTCTGCGCCTTGACCTTGGGATCCTTCTTCGGATTCGCTGCGGTATCGGCCTCGACCATCGTGTACATCACGTCGGGCTTCGATGCCGCGATGGCGATGCTGATGCGTCCCTTCATCGTCTCGGGGAAGCCGCCGCCCTTCACCTCGGTCCACGTCTCGCCGGCATCAGTGCTCTTCCACAGCGCCGAGCCCTTGCCGCCGGAGTTCAGGAAGTACGGACCGCGCAGGCGCTGGTAGCTGGCCGCCCAGACGACCTTGGAGTCACGCGGGTCGAGTGCGACGTCGACGAAACCCGTGCTGTCGTTGATGAACTTCTTCAGCGTCCACGTCTTGCCGCCGTCCACGGTCTTGTAGAGGCCACGTTCCTTGTTGGTGGCCCACGCGGCGCCGAGTGCGGCGACGTAGACGATGTCCTTGTTGGCCGGATCGACGACCACGCGGCCGATGTGCTGCGTCTCCTTGAGGCCGATGAACTCCCACGTGCGGCCGCCGTTCGTCGTCTTCCACATGCCGTTGCCCGGCGACATGGAATTGCGCGAGTTGGGCTCGCCCGTGCCGTAGTAGACGGTGTTCGTGTCCGACGGCGCGATGGCGATCATGCCGCCCGATGAGACGTGCTCGTTCTCGAACAGGGGGCGGAAGCTCGTCCCGGCGTTCGTGGTCTTCCACAGGCCGCCGCCGGCCGACGACACGTAGTACGTGCGCGACGGGAACGGAATCCCGGCGACGTCCACGATACGTCCCTGGTGGTTGGCCGGGCCGATGTTGCGCCAGCGGAAGCCGGCGACGGTTGCCGAGTCGAGCTGGGCGGCGAGCGGGGCCGCGACAGCTGCGCTCAGGACGACCAGTTTCAGGACAGATCTCATGGGTGTGAGGGCTGAGGGGTGGCGAGGTGCAGACGGGGCGGAGCTACGGGTCAATTACGGCGGGGGCATCCATAGTGTTGGTGCTGACCGGGTGAAACGAAGCGGTAAGCTGTAGGCTGTAGGTTCTAGGCCGTACGCTGAACGAAAAACGGTTAACGGTGATCCGTTAACCGTTTCTCGTTCTTCGTCTACTGCGGCATGCTGGGGGGGATGGGCATGCGTTCGGGGGGCGGCATCTTGCGCGTGCGACTGAATTCGCGCCGCGCCGCGTCCATCATGAGCGAACGGTTCCACCAGAGCTGGATGGCCGAGTCGTAGCGCGTGAGCACGTTCTGCAGCCAGTACGGGCGGTTCTCGGCGCGCCAACTCCGTTCATAGAGTTCGCGGCCGAGGACGTAGGCCTCGCGCATGGTCTGCAGGCGGCCGTTGATGCCCGAGATCTCCGAGAGATCCACCCAGGTCACCGGCGTGGTGCGGGCCGGATCGATCGCGCCGGCGTAGGCCTTCACCATCTCGTCGGCGAACTGGAACTTCATGCCGATGAGGTCAAGCCGGCGCGCCCCCATGTCCATGGCGTCGAGCGCGTCCTGCTCGCGCAGGTGCGGCTGCAGGCGGCGCGCCTGCGCAATGAGCACCGACGCCGATTCGGCGTGGATGCGCAATTCGGGAGCGGCGACGCGCACCTTCTTCGCGATCTCCATGCCCTCGGGCGAGTACGGATCGACCCAGTACAGGAAGTCGTGCCCGTTGCCGGCGCCGGCCTTGCCGAGCGCCGCGTGCGCCAGCATCAGGTGCTGCTGGGCGGCGTCGATCTTGCCCGTGGTGTCGCCGTGGAACTGCAGGCCGTACGCCTTCTGGTAGTCGGGAATGGACGACTCGCCTTTCTGCCACGACGCGGCCGCGCCAAAGATGACGCCGTACCACGTCTGGTTGAAGATCTCCTCGCCGTCGTCGCCCCAGCTGGTGTTGAGCATGCCGCTGGCGCCAAGCTTCTGCCCGTCGCGCACGAAGCCCTGGATGTTCTTCAGCGCCGTGTTGTTGTCGGGGTACGTCATGGACCAGTTGCTCACGCCGGGGGCGACCCACGTCTGCATGCCGCTGCCGCTGAACGGGGTGAGCGATTTCTCGAAGCCGCTGGTGCTCCAGTAGTTCCACGCGACAGCGATCATGTCCTGCGGCAGCGAACTCACGAGGTTGGGCGACTTCTCGGCGATGTCGGCCCAGAACAGGAAGGTCTTCCTGCTTCCCTGCGCGCGCAGCGAGCGCTCGATGTCGCCGAGGAACTTCAGGTAGGTGGGGCCCATGCCGTCGCGGGTGACGGCCTCCTTCGTCTGGCCCTTGCCCAGCTCGAACGTCTCGTCGGCGCCGAGGTGCACGAACTTCGACGGGAAGAGCGAGTCGATCTCGGCGAACCAGCGCTTGATGATGTTCATCGACTCCGGCTGGCCCGGGGCGAGCACGTGGCCGTGCGGCGTCTCGGCGACCGTGCTGTAGATCTCGTACTTGAGCGCGTGGTGCAGGTGGCCGAAGGCCTCCTGCTCGGGAATGATCTCGACGTGGAACGGCCTCGCGTAGGCGACGAGTTCCCTCGCCTGTTCGTGCGTCATGGCGCCGCCCGGCGGGCCGACGAGCGGGTCGCTATCGTACGCGAGCGTGTGCTCGAAGTAGGGCGAATAGGCGTTCATCTTGAACGCGGCGATGGTGCGGATGATGTGCTTCTGGAACTCGAGCGTGGGCACGGGGCCGCGCGACAGGTCGTCGTGGAAGCCGCGCCAGCGCATGGCCGGCCAGTCGCGGATGACGCCCGTCTGCACCGTGAACGCGCCGTCGTGCGCCGTGATGAGCTGCGCCGCCGTCTGGGCGCCGTAGAAGACGCCGGCGGCGGTCGCGCCAATGACCCGGATGGACTTCGGTTCGGCGACGACGACGTAGCCTTCATCCTTCATCTCGGCGCTGAAGTCCAGCTTGCGGGCGGCGAGCAGCGCCTTGGCCTCGGCGCTGGTGCTGCGGACGAGCTGGATGCGCAGTGCGCCGCCCGCGGCGGCGACCTTCGTGCCGCGCTCCTTGAGGGCGGCGGCGAGGTCGCCGGCGGCGAACTTGTCGTCCTTGTCGGCGCCGGCGGTGATGGTGACCGCCCCCTTGAGCGGGGCGACGGTGCCGGCGGTGAACTCACGCGGGGCGGGAATGAGCCGCGGGGCCTGGGCGACGGCGACGGCAGGCAGGACGGCGAGCAGGGCAAGAAAGGCGCGCTTCATATGGTAGGGAAGGCGGAGGTGAGGAATTCGAATTGAATGTCGTCGCGGTGGGGAGGGGGCGCCAGCGGGGCGGTGCCCTCGCCGTCGAGTTTGCAGGCCGCTCCCGTTGCGAGGCGGCCCGCGCCGCGGATAGACTAGGGCAGCCCCCCTTTCGAGCCACGCTTCTCGGGAGGAACCATGGTGCTGCGCGCCGGTGAGCTGGGTCGCCGCGACTTCATTCGCGTCATGACCGCAGGGGTCGCCCTCATGCCGGCACTCGGCAAAGCGGGACTCGCGCAGGCAATCGGCTCCCGACGCAGCCGCGTGGCGCTGGTCACGACGAACGACCGCAAGCGCGGCGTGACGAACGTGCTCAAGCTGCTCGACCTCTCGGGCGTGAAGGGCAAGCAGGTGGTCATCAAGCCGAACTTCAATTCGGCGGACGACGCCCCCGGATCGACGCACAACGACACGCTGTCGCAGATCGTCACCGCGCTGCACGAGGCGAACGCACGCCGCGTCACGCTGGGCGAGTCGAGCGGCCCGCCGAAGACGCAGGGCGTGATGCAGCAGAAGGGGACGTTCGACCTGGCGAAGGACTTCCGCTTCGACGTCGTCGACTATGAGCAGATCGCCGAGTCGGACTGGGTGAAGTTCCCGAGCGAACACTGGCCCGACGGATTCTCGCTGCCGCGGCACGTGGTGCAGGCCGACTACAATGTCTCGACGTGCTGCCTGAAGACGCACGGGTTCGGCGGGGTGTTCACGATGTCGCTCAAGTTGTCGGTGGGGCTGACGCCCAAGTCGATCCGCCGCACGATGCATGCGTCACCCGACATGCGCCGCATGATCGCGGAGCTGAACACCGGCTACCACCCCGACCTGATCGTGCTCGATGGCGTGGCGGCCTTCACCGATGGCGGCCCGTCGCGCGGCACGCTCAAGGCGGGCAACGTGATGATCGCCGGTACCGATCGCGTGGCCGTGGACGCGGTGGGCGTGGCGATGCTCAAGCTGCTCGGCGCGAACCAGGCCATCATGGGACGCAAGATCTTCGAGCAGGAGCAGATCATGCGCGCGGTGGAGCTGAAGCTCGGCGTCGAGAGCGCCGACGCCATCGACCTCGTGACGGGTGACGCCGAGAGCCAGGCGACGGCTAACGCGCTGCGGCAGATCCTGGCGCAGGGATAGCGCGGGCGGGTGAAACCGGTCGCCGGGGCGCTCCGTAGAGAGGATCCACAATATCTACGGAGCGCAAACACCATGACGCGCACATCGTTCCTCGCGGCCGCCGCACTGGTTGCCGCCGCCATCCAGCCGGCCGCCGCGCAGAGCGGCACTCACCCGCTCGTCGGCCAATGGCGCGTGCAGTGCGCCGGTCCCTTCGTGACCGACGGCCAGCAGGCGCCGGCGACCACCGAGGCGCTGCTGACCATCACGCAGCACGGCGACCAGCTCGTTGCCACCCTCAAGACGCCGTCGGCTCGCACGGCCGCGGAGGCCACGACGCACAAGCTGCGCGGCGTGGTGGTGGGCGACAGCGCGCAGTTCACGTACACCGTGCCAGTGCGGGTGGATGCGGGGCATCGCCGCACGCTGCGGGAGTCGGAGGTGCGGTGGGTGATCGCCGTGCACGGCGATGCCCTCGAGGGATCGCAACTGCGCGTCCTCCGGAAGACGGCGGAAGTGCTGGCGCCAACCCCGATCAGCGGCACGCGCGTCGGCAGCTGAGCACGACGCTGGGTAATGCACCATGCGGGCCGGTGCTCAGGCACCGGCCCGCATGGTATGCCGGGAGCGTCCCGGGTTGGTGGCGCTGGAATTTCGCGCGCGATCCCGGATGAAGTTCGTCAGTGGGGCTACCGCGGAGGCGGATCTCCCGGCGTGGCGCCGACCCTCGCGGCCGGGCGCGGCACGACGGTCAGCGTGCCGTCCTGCGAGACGATGAAGAGGTCATCGCCCTTGAGGGCAAGGCCCGTCGGACGGACGAGGCCGGGAATGGCGAACGCGGCGGTGAGCCGGTGCGTGGAGAGATCGATGACGAGCAGCGCCGCGTGCGCCGCGCTGACGGCGAACAGCTGGCCGTCGGCGATCGCCGCGCCCGTGACCATGTACTCGCCCAGCGAGCGATCGGTGCCCAGCGCGAGTCCGGCGTCCTTGGTCACCGTCAGGGAGAACTCCTCGGACAGCGTGAAGTCTCCGCGGTCAAACCGTGACACGATGAGCCGCTTCACGAGGTTGTTGGGGACGGTCAGCGTGTAGATGGAATTCGAGGCTGGGTCGTAGGCGGCCGACATCACGTAGAGCAGGCGGGCGCGCACCGTGCCGAAGCGCGACCGCGTGACCTCGTCAAACTGGTCGCGCGACTCGAGGAAGTACCGGAAGTTCGAGTCGGCGTTCGCCTTGTCGTTCGGCTTCAGGACAACGTAGCTCTTGTTCTCGCCGACGGCGACGAGCTGGCCCTTGTCGAGGAAGGCGGCGCCGGCGAAACGGCCGAGGTCCACCGAATAGCCGACGTCAACGATCGTGTGATGCGTGACCTTGCCGAGCGCGCCGTCCGTGAGATAGACGCCCGCGTTGGTCGTGACGAGGAACTGGTCCGTCGCCGCGTCATACGCGAGATCGGTGGGGGTGCCGTCGAGCGGCAGGGCGAGCGAGCGCCGTTCCTTCGCGGCGAGCGCCGGGAGCGCACCGAGCGGCCCGGCTGCCGGATCAGCGGCGGCGAGTGCAAGGTCCGGCTTGTCGACCGCCCATCGTCCGCGAAGGCCGAGCCTGGCAGGCTGCCACTCCTCGAGCGACCAGTGCCAGTGGCGCGGGTTGAAGGAGAAGCGAATGGGATCGCCTTGCCCCATGAAGGGCGGCGGGCCGGTGCTGGCGAACGCCTGCACGACGTTGCCGGCCACGACGACCATGAAGGCGACGAAGGCGAAACGCTCGAGGCCGTTCAGGGTGCGCACGCCGGCCTCGAGATGCGCGGGACGCGTCATCAGCAGGAGAAGCCCCATGGCAAAGGCGCAAACCCAGTAGATGAAGAACGCCCAGGTGTACGTATGGGCGCCCATGATCTCGAGGCTGAAGCCCTGGCCCACATCACGCGCGGCATGCATGCCGATGTGGCGGAGCCCCATGAACATGCCCCACGCGGCGATGAGCACCGCCATGCCGACGTACTTCGGCCGGGGGCCGAAGCGCAGCACGAAGAGGCCGACGAGCGAGATGAGCAGCATGCCGATGCGCTGTTCCCAGCACATCACGCAGGGCGAGTCGCCGCGCGCCATGCCGAGCCAGAAGACGGCAGTGCCGACGGGCACGACCGTGAGGATGAGCACGGCCAGCGCGACGAGGGTGAAGACGAGATTGGACCGTGCGGCCGGCGAAGCGGCAGGACTCATCGACGGGGAGTCGGTCATGGTCAGTAGTTCACGCCGGGGAGGATCCCGGTGCGCGTCGCCACCGAGAACAGGAAGACCATCAGCAGCGTGCTGACGACGAGGATCCGGAACGCGGCGCGCTCCCGCTCGGGCTGGCGCAGCACGAGGAAGGCGGCGGTGAGGATCAGGATGAGGTTCAGGAACTCCACGACGGCACTCACTCCGGGGGGCCGATGCGCGGACAGGCGGCGCTTCAGGGTGAGCGCCGGGGTGAATTCTGCCGTCCGGGGGGCATCACGCGCAATGCGCCCGGGGGTCCTACATTCGAGAAGCCCTCCGGCCCCGGAGTCGCCATGCACCCGCTCCGGTATCTCGCTGGCCGATGCGGGGTACGATCAACATGGCGTGGGGAAATGTCGCCGCGTCCGTGCCATTCGGGGTAAGCGCTGCCCGGTAACATCCGCTTGATCGTCCATCAATCACTGGGGAACCGATGAAGACGCCTGCCCTGATGGTCCTCATGACCGCCGTTCTCGTGTCCGCCTGCGGCACGGACAAGTCGGGCGCCACGCCCGACGCATCCCCCGCCGCGGGCACGCCACCGGCATCGGCGCCGGCAGCGGTGGAGCCGACGGGGGCCGCAGCCACCGACACAGCGACGGCGGCCAAGAAGCCGCTTGCGACGGCGGCGGCGGCCAAGCCTGCGCCGGCGGTCGCACCAAAGGCGGGCACGGCGGCCAAGCCGGCAAGCGCACCGGTTGCTGCGGCCGCGCCGGCGCCGGCAGCGCCGGTGAGCCAGCCTGCCGCTCGGCCGGCACCGGTATCTGCACCGGCACCGATCGCCGCCTCAGTCGCGCCGGCGGACCTGGCCGCGGGCAAGACGGTGTACGAGGCGCAGTGCCGGAAATGTCACGGCGCCGGCGGCGTTCCATCGAGCGCGATGAAATCGCGGTTCGCGAAGCTCGCGCCGTTCGATGCCGGCTTCTTCGCCCATCGGTCGGACGACTCGGTGGTCACGATCCTGGCGAAGGGCGACGGCGCCGCCATGAAACCGTTCGACGGAAAGCTCGGTCACGGCGAGATGGTGGCGGTGGCCGCCTATATCAGGACGCTCTCCAGGCCCTGAGGCGGCGGCTACAGCTTCATCAGCCCCAGCGTCACCAGGATCGGGATGATCACCGCCACGATCGCCTCGCCGGCGATGAAGCCGGACGCCGTGGCGATCGAATAGCGCGTGTGCGTTACGGCGTTGACCTTCTCCCACACCCAGTCGGCGGCCGCGCCGATGAACATCACGCTCACCGCGCTGATGGGGATGAGCACGCCGATGCCCATGCCGGTCGGCGACGGCACGAAGCGGCGCCACGACTTGTTCTGCTCGAGCAGCGTGAGCAGCACGCCAATGAGCGCCCCCACGGCGAATGACGACTTCATCCAGGAGATGCGCAGCATCGCCTCGGGTGTGAGCGCACCGGGTCCGGAGAGCTGTTGGGTGACGATCTTGGCAAACCCCACCCAGCGCGCGGACACGGGGCTCGAGAGTTGCGCGTTGTCGCCGATGATGCCGTACGTGTCGCGCAGCAGCGGATACGCGAACGCCAGCGCGAGCGCCCCGACCGGCACGGCGAGGAGCTGCATGTAGGTGAGGATCTTCGGCGTGGAGCCGATCATCGAGCCCACCTTGTAGTCCTGCATGATGCCCTCGGACTCGGCGGCCACTGCGCCGGTGACGCCGGACGAGACCATGCTCGCGTTGAGCGATCCGGGGGCGATGGCGCCAAAGACGGCCTGTGTGAGGTTGGCCATGGTGGAAATCGGCCCCCAGTTCGTCTCGCCCAGCACCCGCAGCGCGACGAGTCCGAGTGGCGCGGCCAGCGCGATGGCGATGACGGACTGCCAGACGGGCGTGCCGAAGAACGACGACTGGATGGCGATGAGCGCGATGGCGGCGGTGGCGCTGCCGAGCCCGACCCACTTCAGCGGCATGTCGCCGCTGACGCTGCCCGACGACGAGAGACTGCGGAACGAGGAGACGAGCGATCGCCAGCGCAGGAGCAGCGTGGTGATGCCGCCGGCGATGAGCACGGCGATGCCCGGCCACATGACGGTGAGCAGGATCTCGGTGCGCTTGGCGTGCGCGCCGATGTAGCCATGCGCGAGCAGCCAGTCGGGGGCCACGACCCAGGCGAGGATGGCGCCCAGGAACATGCTGGCGGTGATGCGCAGGCCGATGATCATGCCCGAGCCGACGTTGAGCAACGACAGCGCGAAGCCGAGTCCGACGGTCGGCGACCAGCTGTTCACGCGCACCGCGATGACCTCGATGATCCAGCGCGCCTGCGTGGCGAAGAAGACGAGGCCCGAGACGAACAGCGAACCGACCATCGTGAGGGTGGACTTGCGCGCCTGCGGGCCGCGCGAGTCGAGCATGATGAGGGTTTCGCCGGCGGCGATGCCGTCGGGGAAGGGGAGCTTCTCGTCGTCGATGAAGTGCTTGCGCAGCGGGACGGCGAGGAAGACGCCGAGGATGCCGGCGGTCGAGAGCCAGAGCCAGATCTGCAGCCGCGTGAGGTGGACGTTGAAACCGCTGCCGGGTTCGGCCGCCAGGATGTCGAACGCGGCGAGCAGCCAGCAGATGAAGGCGATCTGCCCGGCGCTCGTCCCCGCCGTTTGCACGACGTTGTTCTCCCAGCGGTTGTATCCCTTGGAGAAGATGCCCAGCGCCAGGAAGCCGAAGAAGGCCGACACGACCGAGATATTGGGGCCGATGCCGAACTTCAGGACGACGTAGGGATACGATGCGCCGATGATGACGGCGACGAGCAAGCCGACGGCGATGGAGCGCGGGGTGAACTCGCGGATGTCGGCCGGCTTGTGCGGAATCGGGTCGCTCACGGGAGAGCCTCCAGAGATTCCGCTGAAACTAGCGCCACCCGGCGCATGGCGACACCGGAGCGCGCGCTGGCAATTCCGCGCGGCGTGTCCGACTTTTGTCTCCATGCGCATTGGCCTGGTAGGTTTCGCGGGGTCCGGGAAGACGACGGTCTTCAACACGCTCACCGGACTGAACGTCCCCAGCGGCTTCGGCGGGGAGGTGCACCTCGGCACGGTGAAAGTGCCGGACGCGCGCATCGACCGGCTGAGCGCAATGTTCTCCCCGAAGAAGACGACGTTCGCCGAGATCGTCTTCAGCGACATCCCGGGCGAGCACGGGGCGGAGCGCAAGGGACTCTCGGGCAAGGCGCTGCAGCAGATCCGCGACCAGGACGTGCTCTGCCTGGTGCTGCGCGACTTCGACAACCCGGCGCTGGAGGACGCGGCCAATCCGGCGGCCGAACTCGATGCCTTCGTGACGGAGTGCCTGTTCGCCGACCTGGCGATGATCGAGCGCTGGCTGGACCGCGCGCGCAAGGAGAAGAAAGACTCGCTGGAGATCGCCAACTTCGAGCTGATGCGGTCGACGCTCGAGTCGGAAAAGCCGTTGCGGTCGATCCCGCCCAATCACCTGGACCGCAGCAAGCTCACGTCCTACGGCTTCCTCACCGACCGGCCGCTGCTGGTGGCGCTGAACCGGGGCGAGGCGGACGCGGCCCAGCCCATGCCGCCGGAGATGATGGCCCGGCTGGGGGCGTTGAACGCGGCGGGGATGGTGCTGTCGGCGAGCGTCGAGGCGGAGATCGCGGTGATGGACGCCGCGGACCAGAAGGCCTTCCTGGAGGATCTCGGGCTCACCGAGTCGGCGGTGACCCGCTTCATCCGTACGGCGTACGGCCTGCTCGACCTCATCTCGTTCTTCACGGTCGGCACCGACGAGGTGCGGGCGTGGCCGATCCTGCGCGGCACGCACGCCAAGCAGGCGGCCGGCAAGATCCACTCGGACCTCGAGCGCGGTTTCATCCGGGCCGAGGTGATCCCGTACGAGCACTTCATCGCCGACGGGTCGGAGCACGCGGCGCGCGACGTCGGCCACCTGAAGGTGGAAGGCAAGGACTACGTCGTGCAGGACGGCGACATCCTGCACATCCGGTTCAACGTCTAGGGCCGGTCGGGGAACGCCGCCCGCTGCACGCGCTGCAGGTAGTCGGCGTCGGGATTGAGCGGGCTCTTGCGCACGGCCGACTGATACGAGAACAGCACGAAGCCGCGAGCCCCCATCTCACGCGCCGCGTTGATCTTGGCGACGGTCGAGTCGGCCACCTGCCGGTAGGCACCGATGCCGGCCCACACCTTGTCGCGCCCGCCAGCGTCGACAGCCACCGCGATCTGGTCACGGACGACCTGCGTGCTCGTGTTGTACGCCATGAGCGCGGCGACGTCGAGGAATCCGCGGCGCAGCCAGTCGCGCCAGTCTTGATAGCGGTTCTCATATGCGTCCCGCGCGTTGGCGAAGACGTCGGCCGAGACGATGACGTTCGGGTTGCGCTTCTTGACGCCGAAATAGACGCGCTCGACGAGCTCGGTGACCTGTGCACGCCGGAAGTCGCTGAATCGCGCCGGAAACGAGTCGGCATACACCAGCGGATCGCCCTCGAGGGCGGCATAGCGGGCGCGGTCCGCATCGGAGAGGTGCGGCAGCAGCCACAGGCGGAAGCGCTGCAGGGCGTGGCGTGAATAGTCGTACTCGGGCGCCGGGTAGCGGACGTAGTCGAAGTTGAGCCCGTCCACGTCGTAATGGTCGAGCACGTCCATCCACAACGAGTAGATGTGCTCCTTGGTCTCGGGCGCGGCCGCCGAGAGGTAGACGCCCTCGACCTGGTCGCGGGAGGCCTTGGCGGCCTCGAGGATCCGCGCGCGGTAGCGCGGGTCGAAGGGGTCCATCGCGTTGAGTTCGCGCGCGAGACCGTACGGCACGGCCAGCAGGTCGGGGCGCGTGTTGAACAGGTGCGCCGGGTCGGTGGGCGGCGTGTCCATGTTGGCGAGGAACGCCGTGTTCAGCCAGGCGTGCACCGCGATATGGCGTGCATGCGCCTCGCGGATGACGAGCGCCAGCGGATCGAAGTCCTTCTCGGCGACGATTCCCGCGGCGCGCGGCTCCCAGCGCGCGTTGTAGTATGCGTCGCCCCGGCCGCGCACCTGCACGATGAGCGTGTTGAACCCGCTGGCCTGCGCGCGGGCCACCATGGCCGTGATGCTGTCGGGATGCGTGAGCGCGTCGCGGACGACCCAGAGGGCGCGCACCTCCTGCGGCATCGAAAGCGGTGCCCACGTAACGGGCGGCCGATGTGGAGCGCAGGCGCCGAGCAAGAATGCGACGGCGAGCAGGGACCGGGTGGAAGCGTTCATGGGGCACGGCGGCGTTGAGGTTGCTGGCCAGGCCAGCGTCCCATGGAAATCCGGACGCCGGCACGCGTTGCCAGAGCCAGAACATGCACGCGCGATGCGGATTTCACCATTTGCCGCCGTGCAGACGCAAGACAGCGGGTCCCGGCAGGGAGCCCGCTGTCCCACTCACCGGCCCCTCAGTACTTCTTGATGCCGTACCGCTCCGCATTCCGGTCGAAGCGCACCTGCTGCGGCACGGTGAGTGCGGCGCGCATCTCGGCGCGCTCGCGCCGGCGCAATTCCTCAATGCGCGCGACGACCGACGGGTCGGCCTGGCCGGCCTTCTCGGCGATGCGCGCCTGCGACTCGAGGTCACGGAGATCACCGACATACTGCTTCCGGGTGACCAGCAGGTGGGCGCGCGCCGCGGTGGAGAGCGTGAGGCCCTTGAGGAGGGCCTTGGGCTCGCTGCGGGCGGCCGCCAACGCCGATCGCTGCTCCTTGTTCTGCAGCCGGTCGATATTCTTGACGGCCTTGCGCTCCCGTGCCTCGGCGCGCTTCGCTTCCGCCGTCGCCTGGCCCTGCTCAGCCTTGGGCGAGGACTTCATTGTGCCCGTTGTGGTGCGGGGCGGGCCCTTCGGCGGCTTCACCTGCTGCGCGATGGCGAGCGAGGCGGCGCCGACGAACAGCGCACCGGCCACCGTCGTCCGAAATGCAATCGCCATCAATTGTGCACTGGTCATGGTGGTGCCCTCACTGTTCAGGGAGGCATCGGGCCGCTTGGGGGGCCCGCGCCGACGGCGTCCGCTCCTACGGCTTCACCGACCCACGCACCACGGGGGTGAACAACAGGCCGTTCTGCGAGATGGAGTTTCCCCGCATGACGAAGCTGCTCCCCACCACAAAGTCGACGAGCACGGTCGTGGTCTGGTTGGTCGTGACCGTGACGGGCGTGGAGAGCACGATCTTGATGCCGCTTCGCGACGCACTGGGGAACATGATGCTCGGCGTACTCGTGCCGCTGAGCACCGCGCCGTTCTTCAGGGTGAGGCTCGAACGCGTCGGGTCGATGACGAGGCG
>Ga0334722_10000890_pt1 | contig 40859 bp, 36 predicted proteins | sample C3_bottom_MG_FD_207210 | JGI IMG/M metagenome (GOLD analysis project Ga0334722, IMG submission 207210) | Sediment microbial communities from Yellowstone Lake, YNP, Wyoming, USA - C3_bottom | ecosystem: Environmental > Aquatic > Freshwater > Lake > Sediment | place: USA: Wyoming | collected...
CTCGACCGCGGAAAGGAGTCCGAGGGCGGATTCTTCCCCGCTGCGGGCCAGGCGGGCGGCCAGGGAGTCGGCCTCGACCCGCGAGGTCGCGAGAATGGACTCGAGCTCGCGGCCCGAGGCGAGGGCGGCGGCGCGAGTCTCCTCGACGGCGCTCCGGAGTTCCTCGACCGCGGCCTTCCTCGAGGCCTTGAACTCGGCCAGGGTCTCGGCCTGGGCCTGCTTGAGCTCGGCGACGGCCCCCGACTGGTTGGCCTTGGCCTCGGCGGCGCGGCGGTCGAAGTCTTCCTTCTGCGCGGCGAGGAGGGTCTTGAACTTCTCGCCGAGGCCCAGGGCGACCTCGTCGGCCTTCTTGGCGAGGATCCCGAGTCGCTGGTCGACTCCACCCTCGACCTCGGCTATCCGCGCCTCGACCGAGCCGAAGCGCTCGACGAGGTCGGTCTGCAGGGCGGCGTGGCGGGCCTCGCCCGCGGCCAGGTCGGTGCGCAGAACATCGAGGCCCTGGGCCGCGCTCCGCTTGGCCTCCTCGACGAGGCTGTTCCCGAGGGCTGTCGCCTTGGCCAGGGCCTCCTGGACCCGGGCGGTCAGGGCGGCGTCGGCCCCGGCGGCCTTGGCCAGGGTGGCCTCGAGCTGCTTCTCGAGGCTGGCCTCGGCGGCCTCGGCGCGCTGCCGCACCGTCTCGAGGTCGCCGGCGATGGCCGCGACGAGGGTCTTGCCCTTCTGCTCCGACTCGGCCAGGCGGGCCTCGACCTCGGTCTCGTGGTCCACCACGTTCTGGCGAGCCTCGGCCACGGCGGACTCCACGGCCTCCGCGAGGGCGGCGAGCCTGGCCTCGGACTGGCCGGCGCGGGCCTCGAGGCCGGCCGTCGCCTTCGAAAGCCTCTCCTCGAAGGCCGCCGTCGCGGCCTCCACCCCGGCCCTTCCCTCGGCGAGGAGGGCCTCGGACTCGAGCTTCCAGTCGGCCTTGAAGCCCTTGGCCAGGGCCTGGGTCTCGGCCGCCTTGTCGCGGGCCAGCTGGCCGATCTGGGCGAATTTCTCCTCGACCGTCTCGCGAAGCCTGGTCGCCTTGGCCTCGCCCGAGGCGCGGAGCTTCTCGAAGACGGCATCCTCGAGCTTCTCGGCCTCGACCCTGGCGCGCTCGAAGGCCTTCACGAACTCGCGGTCGGCCTCGCGCTTGGCCGCCGTCGCCGCCTCGGCCGCGGACTTGGAATCGGCGGCGGCCTCCTCGAGGAGACCCCGGACGGCGGCGAGGCGCTGGGCCGAGTCGGCCAGCATCTCGTCGCGGGCGGCCTCGAGGGCGGCCCGGTTGTCGCGCGCGAAATCCTCGCGGAGGCCGGGCAGGGCGCTCTCGAGCCCGGCCAGGGACTTGGCCGCCCCCTCGATGCGGCGGGCCAGGCCGTCGGTGAAGTCCCCCTCTTCGTGGATGCGGGCCAGATTCTCGTCCACCCGGGCGGTCATCTCCATCAGCCGGGCCAGGGCGGCGTCGTACTCGCCGAGCCGCTTCTCCACGGCCTCGATGCCCGCTGCCCGCGCGTTGAGCCCTTCCTCCACGCCCTGGAGGCGCTTCAGCACCTCCTTGGCGGCCTGCTGCTTGACATCGAGATCGATGGCGAACTGCTTGAGGTCCTCGGCGCGGCGGCCGACATAGGCGTCGAGCTCCCCCTGGAGCCTGTCCCCGAGTCGCTTGACCTTCTCGAGACTGCGGTTGTCGCGGTCGAGGGCGCGATAGACGAAGAGCACGACCACGACGATGGCGAGGGTAATGATGTTTCCCATGGTGACGATCATCAGGGACTCCAGAATGGCCTTGGGTAGTGCCGCGATTATAGACGATAGGGGTGGGGAGCGGAAGGTGGAAGACATACCGGGAGGCGAAGGTCGCTGCGCGCCCTTCTCCCCCCGGACCCCCCTCATCCCGGCCCGGGCTCCACCCCATCCTCCCGCGGCCCCGAGCCGTGCTAGGGTGGATCCCTGATGCGAACGCCCACCTTCCGCCCCTTCGCCGCCCTCCTCCTCGTCGTCCTCTTCGGCGCCCTCGGCGCCGCGGCCTGCGCCGAGGAGGGGCCGCCCCTCCTCGAGGCCCCCGCGAGCCTGCGCCTGGGCGACCCCCTCTTCGCCACCCTCAGCTCCACCTCTCCCCTCGAGGCCTTGACCCTCGAACTCCGCGGCACCGCCGGCCGCCTCCTGGCCAAGGGCCCCGTCTTCCTCGTCGCCTCGGGCCCTCCCCGCTATGCCTACGAGGGCCTCGCCGGCGTCCCCTGGGACGCTCCCGCCGGCCCCGCCGAGCTCAGGATCGCGGGCAGGGCGGGGGGCAAGGCCTTCACCCTCAGCCGGAGTCTGGCCATCGAAAGTCGAGTCTTCGCCGCCGAGACCATCCCCCTCAGCGCCGACAACACGGCCCTCCGCACCGAGCCCGACCCCCGCAAGACCCTCGAGGCCAAGCGCATGCAGGAACTCCTCGGCCTCGTGGACCCCGCGGGCCTCCATTTCGACGGAGCCTTCGTCCCCCCCGTGGGCCCGGCCCGGCGCTCGGCGGGCTTCGGCGACCGCCGGATCTACCGCTACTCGACCGGAGCCTCCGACACGAGCTGGCACGCGGGCATCGACTTCGCCGTACCGACCGGCACCCTCGTCCTGGCCCCCGCGGCCGGCAAGGTCGTCCTGGCCGAATACCGCCTCGTGACCGGCTGGACCATGGTCCTGGAGCACCTCCCGGGCCTCTACTCGGTCTACATGCACCTCTCCCGCGTCCTCAGCCCCCTCGATTCCCTCGTCGCCCGGGGTCAGGTCCTCGCCTGGTCGGGGGCCACCGGCCTGGCCACCGGCCCCCACCTCCACTGGGAGCTGCGGGCAGCCTCCCTTCCCGTCGACCCGGACTGGTTCCTTTCCCCCCCGGCGGCCGCTTGGTTGAGCCTCCCCCCGGGCCCACCCATTGACACGGGGGCGCCCGCAAGGGCATCATCGGGCGATTTCGAAGGGAGGTGATTCTTATCAAGCAGATTGTCGTGGACGAGAGTGAGCCCCTCGAGAAGGCCATCAAGCGTTTCAAGCGCATGGTCGAGAAAGAGGGCATCATCCGCGAGTGGAAGAAGCGGGAGTATTTCGAGAAGCCGTCGACTATCAAGAACCGGAAGAAGAAGGCCCTCGTTCGGAAGCTCCTGAAGAAAGCCCGCAAGCCCCGTGAATCCAGGGGCGGGTACTGATTCCCTTCGAATTCTGTCGAGAAATCGCGCCAGACCGCAGGAGCCCAGCTTCTGCGGCTTTTTTTTTTGATGAAGAATTTCGCGCCACGGCACAGAGGCCTTTGTGCGAAACTCTCGACCTGGGAATTTCGCGCCAAGGCACAAAGGGAAGAGGAGGCGCAAAGGAAGAAAGGAAGAGGGGAAAAGGCAAGACTTCGAAATGGCTTTCATTTTTCTCCATCTCCCTTGGTGCCTTTGCGGTCCTCCGTGCTTTTGTGCGAAACTCTTCTATCATCTTTCGGGGGTAATATGAAAAGGTTTGTGGCTGTGGCCCTTGTGGCGGCGTTGGTGGGGCTCTCCTGCGCGGGGACGGACCGGGACAGGGATGGAGTGCCCACGAGGCCCAACCCGACCCTCAAGACAGCCACCTTCGCGGTGGGGCCGGCGACGATCACCGCCGAGCTCGCCCTCACCGCCGACCAGCGCGAGAAGGGCCTGATGTTCCGCAAGAGCCTCGCCGAGGGCCGGGGCATGCTCTTCGTCTTCCAGAACGACGAGGTCCTCAACTTCTGGATGAAGAACACCCTCATTCCCCTCTCCATCGCCTGGATCGGCTCGGACGGCATCATCAAGGGCATCTCCGACATGAGGGCCCTCGACCTGAACGCGGTGGGCTCCGAGCGCTCGGTCCGCTACGCCCTCGAGGCGCCCCTGGGCTGGTTCGCGCGGGCCGGGGTCAAGGCCGGCGACCGGGTGGCCCTGCCCCCGCTCCGCGCCGAGAATTGACCTTCGCCCCCGCCCCGGGTACTTTTGAGCCACGGAGAATGCCATGCTGGAGATAGTCACTGTCGGTTCCGAGGAGGGCGACGCCATTCTCAGGAAGAAGGCCGCCACGGTCACGGCCTTCGACGCCGACCTCAAGGCCCTGATCGCCGGAATGCACGAGGCCATGCACAGGGGCCACGGCATCGGACTGGCCGCCCCCCAGGTGGACAGGAATCTTCGTGTCTTCGTCACCCAGGTCGAGGGCGACGGCCCCCGCTCCTTCATCAATCCCGAGATCGTCCTCACCTCCCAGGAGGAGGTCGATTACGAGGAGGGCTGTCTCTCCCTCCCCGGCCTCTACACCCAGGTGCGGCGGCCGGAATCGGTCAGGATCCAGGCCTGGAACGAGCGCGGCAGGCCCTTCACCCTCGAGGCCTCCGAGCTCCTCGCCCGCGTCATCCTCCACGAATTCGACCACCTCGATGGCATCCTCTTCGTCGACCGCCTGAGCGCGGCCAAGCGCGAGCGGGCCATGGCGGCGTATCTCAAGAAGATACGGATGTAGGGCGGCGCCCTCCCCATGCCGACTCACCGGCTCCGCCTTCTCTACGCGGGGAGCCCCGACATCGCGGTGCCGGCCCTCGTGCGCCTGGGCTTCGAGGCCGAGATCGTCGGGGTCCTCACGAATCCCGAGAGCCAGAAGGGGAGGGGGCTCGGCCTCGCGGCCACTCCGGTGGCGGAGGCCGCGGCCTCGGTCTTCCAGGGCGCGGTGCCCGTCCTCGCCTTCGAGCGTCTCGACGCGGCCGCGCGGGAGGCCGTCGCGGCCCTGGCTCCCGAGCTCCTCGTCTCCTTCGCCTACGGCCGCATCTTCGGGCCGAAGTTCCTCGCCCTCTTCCCGCGGGGCGGCATCAATGTGCATCCGAGCCTTTTGCCGCGCTGGAGGGGGCCCACGCCCATCCCCGCCGCCATCCTGGCCCGCGATTCCGAGACGGGGGTCTCGGTCCAGCGCCTCGCCCCGGGTGTCGACGAGGGCGACCTCCTCGCGACCCAACGCCTCCCCCTCCGGGGCACCGAGACCACCGACGACCTCTCCTGGACGGCGGGCCTCGTCGGGGCCGACCTCGTGGCGGGCGTCGTCGCCGACATCGCGGCGGGGCGGGAGGTGGCCCTGCCCCAGGAGGGAACCCCCCTCTACTGCGGCCTCATCCGCAAGGATGACGGTCTGGTCGACTGGAACGAGCCCGTCCTCGATCTCGACGCGCGGCTCCGCGCCTACAGTCCCTGGCCCGGCGCCTTCACCTGGTTCAAGGGCCAGCGCCTCAATCTCCTCGAGGCCGTGCCCTACCGCGGGATGACCTACGCGGCCCCCGCCGGGAGCCTGGACTGGACCGAGGCGGCGCCTCCGGGCACCGTCCTTGGTCTGGACAAGTCATTGGGGCTGGTGGTACAAGGGAAAGACGGCCTCGTGGCCCTCCGGCGCCTCCAGCTCCAGCACAAGAAGGCCCTCGGGTTCCGCGAATTCGCCAACGGCGTGCGGGACCTCGTCGGGGCCACCCTCGGCGCCACCGCAGGCCAGGCCGAATCAGGAAGGATCCCATGAAGTCGCCGATCAAGTTCCCGAAATTCACCTTCCACATGCCGGATTTCCGGGCCCTCTTCGCGCGCCTCGTGAAGCGGGTGAGGGAATTCCGCCTTCCCCTCGACCTCCGCTCCGTCGAGAACCTCGATCGGGAGCACTACAAGCTCGCCGTCTACGCCCTCTCGGGGGTCGTCGCCTTCATGGCCCTCGCCGGCCTCGCGGCCTTCTTCCTCTCCCTCAAGGGCACCGAGGAGACCATGGTCCCCGACGTGCGCGGGGTCGAACTCTCCGCCGCCCTCGTGAAGCTCCAGGAAAAGGAGCTCTATCCCCGCATCGCCCTGCGCTTCTCCGACGACCCCGGCGACCGCGGCCGCATCGTGGAACAGCGCCCCCTGCCCGGCGCCATCGTCAAGGCCGGCCGGCGCATCGCCCTCGTCGTCTCCCGGGGCCCCGTCGTGGACCGCGTCGAGAACTACGTCGGCCAGGACCTGGCCGAGGTCAAGGCCCACCTCCAGACCCTCTTCAGCTCGGCCCGGCCCCTGGTCTCGGTCCAGGACCCGCCGACCTACGTCTTCGACCAGGCCTCCCCCGGGATCATCCTCGAGCAGAAGCCCCTGCCCGACACCGAGATCGCCGGGCCCCTGGCCCTCGAGCTCGTGGTCAGTCGCGGCCCCGAGAAGGCCAAGACCACGGTGCCTTCCCTCCTGGGCCTCGACCTCAAGTCCGCCCTCCTCGCCGTCGAGAAGGCCGACCTCCCCATCGTCGCCACGATGAGGAAGGCCGGCACCAAGGAGAGGCCGGGCACGGTGGTCTCGATGAGTCCGGCCGCCGGCTCCCAGGTCGCCGCCTGGTCCCTCCTCACCCTCGTCGTGACCCAGCCGGCCGAGGAGCAGGGCATGGTCTCGGGCGTCCTCTCCCGCGAGCTTCCCCAGTATCCCTATCCCCTCCGGGTCGAGATCGACGCGATGAAGCCCTCCGGCGAGCGCGCCACCCTCTTCAAGGTCAACAGCGCGGGCGGCAAGCTCGCCGTGCCCTATTCCGTGGCCGAGGGGACCGTCCTCGTCCTCCAGGTCCTCGACCGCGAGATCTACCGCCTCGAAGCGAGGACCCCGTGACCCCGCGCAGCCCCCGGGCGCGGAAACCCCGCCACGGCACCGTCCTGCCCGAGAAGCCGGCTTCCTCGGCCGCGACCTCCCCGGCCGCCCTCCCGAGGCGGCGTCCGGCCGCGGTCAAGAAGGCCGAGCCCGAGCTCCTCACCGAGATCGTCCAGTTCTTCCTCTACGACGTCGGCAGGGCCATCGACCTCAAGAAGGTCGCGGCCTTCATCCCGGCCCACGACGACTTCGAGATCGTGAAGCGCCGCGACACGCCGGCCTCCCTCTCCCTGCCCCGACCCCTCATCCTCGCCCTCGGCGAGAGCGACTGCGTCGAGTCGGGCGACTTCGAGTGCTTCTCGGCCTACGCCAAGATCTTCGAGGAGGGGGCCATCTCCCTCATCATCCGGGTGAAGATCCGTGCGCCCTTCGCCGGCCTCTCGGCCGCCCGCTCGCGGAGCATCCTCAACGCCGGCCGGCACATGAGCCTCGACACCTACGCCGACGAGAGCTTCCGCAAGCTCCAGGCCGCGATCCGGCCCGCCGTCGAGGATCCCGTGCCCGAGGGGACCTCCGACCGCGAGGAGTACGTGGCCTACTGTCTCCTCGAGTGCCCGGGCGACCCCGCCGAGTTCATCGCCGAGAACCGCGAGGCGGCCGCCGCCCTCCTCATCGGCGAGGAGACCGACGCCAGCCTCCACCCCGACCAGGTCCAGGAGACCCTCGACCGCACCTTCTCCTACCGCAAGGACGAGCTCGCGATCTTCGACCTCGACCGCTGTCTCATCATCGACCCCCTGGCCGGCTACGAGGATCTCCTCCTCATCGCCGAGCACGCGAACTACCAGCTCCTCGAGCTCCGGGTCCTCGACAAGCTCCTCGACGGCTGGCTCGACGAGGCCGAGGACGAGGTCCGGCGCGTCAACACCGGCAGCCGGCGCAAGCACCGCCTGCGCGGCCGCTCGGCCTGGAACAAGCTGGCGCGCATCCAGTCCCTCCGATTCGACGCCCTCTTCATCCTCGAGAACCTCGAGAACTCCTCGAAGATCATCGGCGACTACTACCTGGGCCAGGTCTACGACCGCCTCTGCCGCGTCTTCAACACCGACGGCTGGAAGTGGTCGGTCGAGCGCCGCCTCGAGATCCTCCAGAACGTCTACGACATGGTGAAGACGGACTCGAACGAGAAGGTCCTGATCAGCCTCGAGGTCTGGTTCATCGCCGTCGTCATCGCGGTGGCCGTGATCCAGACCTACATCACGATCCTCATCACGCACTGAGGGTCGACCTTTCCGTTGCCCGGAGGGCGGGAAGGGTGTACACTCCTCGCGCCCGCGGGCCCGAGGAAGGGCGCGCGGCGGAGGGATCCATGACCGACCAGCGCCTCAAGAAGCTCGCGCACATTCTCGTCAACTACTCCATCAAGGCCCGAAAGGGCGAGAAGGTCCTCGTGCAGGACACCAACGCCGAGCCCGATTTCGTCCGGGCCCTCGTGGAGGCCATCCACGACGCGGGCGCCCTGCCCTTCGTCACCCTTCGCGACCGGAGCGTCGACCGCGCCCTCTATCGCCGCGCCACCGACGCCCAGCTCGAGCTCCAGTCCCGCTTCGAGGCCGAGCGCATGCGGGAGATGGACTGCTTCATCGGCTTCACCTCCCTGCGCAACCAGTTCGCCTGGGCGGATTTCCCCGCCGACCGCCTGGACGCCTACAATCGTCTCGTCAACAAGAAAGTGCACATGGAGATCCGCCTGCCCGACACGCGCTGGGTCGTCCTGCGCTATCCCTCGGCCGCCTTCGCCCAGCTCGCCTCGATGAGCGAGGAGGCCTTCGAGGACTGGTACTTCGAGGTCTGCACGATGGATTACGCCAAGATGTCGAAGGCCATGGACGCCCTCGTCGACGTGATGTCGAAGACCGACAGGGTGCGCCTCGTCGGACCGGGCACCGACCTCTCCTTCTCGATCAAGGGCCTCCCGTCCATCAAGTGCGACGGGAGCATGAACATCCCCGACGGCGAGGTCTACACGGCCCCCGTCCGCGACTCGGTGAACGGGGTGATTTCGTACAACGCGCCGGCCGAGCGCGAGAGCTTCACCTTCGAGGCCATCCGTTTCGAGTTCGAGAAGGGAAGGATCGTGAAGGCCACGGCCAACGACACCGAGAGGGTGAACCGGGTCCTCGACATCGACGAGGGCGCCCGCTTCGTCGGCGAGTTCGCCATCGGCGTCAATCCCTTCATCACCAAGCCGATGAAGGAGACCCTCTTCGACGAGAAGATCGCCGGCTCGATCCACTTCACGCCCGGCAACTCCTACGACGACTGCTTCAACGGCAACCGCTCGGCCCTCCACTGGGACCTCGTCCTCATCCAGACCCCCGAGTGGGGCGGCGGCGAGATCTGGTTCGACGGGCGCCTCGTCCGCAAGGACGGCCGCTTCGTCGTGCCGGAGCTCGAGGGGCTCAATCCGGAGCGGCTCAAGTAGGGCCCGGGCCGCCGGGTCGGCTCGGGTCCTCCGACTCGGCCGACTCGGTGGCACTTCCGGCTGCCGCAGCCGCAGCCTCGGCCGCAGCCGCGGCCGCGGCCGCCTCGGCCAGGGCTACCTTCGTGTCCAGGCCGCCACCCCGCGCCCGCAGAACCTCCATCGCCTTCTCCCCGAGGGCGCCGAGGGCCGCCTTCTCCGCGGCGGCCAGGACGCGACCGCTTACCGCGTCGACCGCGAAGCCGCCGCGCGCGAGCACGGCCCTCGAGGCGGCCGCGATGGCGGCCGCCCCCGCGTGGTCGTCCGAGGCCGAAAAGAGACCCGCGCCCGCCGCGAGCATGAAGCCCGAGCCCTGTTCGTCGTCGAGGCCCACGAGCAGGGCGGCGCCCCGGGCGAGGGCGGCGCGGGCCCTGGGAAGGTCGCCGAGGCCGGCGGCGGCGCTCACCACCGTCGTGAGGGGCAGGCAGGCCGACTGGAGATCCTTCATCGCGAGCATGGAGGCCGCCGCCTCCTCGGCGTAGTTCAGGGCGGCGCCGAAATCGGAGAGGCCCAGGGCCACGGTCCCGAGGTTCGCCACGCCCGCCGCGATGCCCCAGGCGTCGCCGATCTCCCGCTGCAGGGCGAGGGATTCCTCGACAAAGCCCCGGGCCCGCGCGAAGTCGCCCAGGTCCATCTCGAGGACGCCCAGGTTGTTGAGGGTGTTGCCCGAGGCCAGGCGCTCTCCGAGGCCCTTCTTGATCGCGAGGCTGCGCTCGAGCCGGTCGCGGGCCTCGGGGTAGGCTCCCCGCGCGTGGGCGATGGTGCCGAGGTAGTGCAGGACCTTGGCCTCGATGAGGGCCTCGCCGCCCTTCCTGGCGTCCACGAGGATGCCGTCGAGTCGCGCGACGCTGGCGTCGAAGTCCCCGCCCCTCATGAGGACCCAGGCCGCGTCGAGGCGGGCGCCGAAGGCGGCCTTCGCGTCGCCCGCCTCCGAGAGTCCCGTCGCCGCCCGGTCGAGGAGGGCCAGACTCCTCTCCTTGTCGCCGGCCTGGGCCGCGAGGACGCCGAGGCCCCGTTCCGCCGCCGCGGCCTCGCGGGCGAGGCCGGCCCCCGAGGCGAGGGCGAGGGCCGCGGTGTAGTCGGACTCGGCCTCGGCGCTGAGACCCAGCTCCTCGAAGTAGGAGGCTCGCAGGTTATGCGCCTCGGCGGCCGCGGGCTCCTCTTCCAGGAGCTCGATCAGTCTCGTGTACCAATCGGCCGCGGTCCTGTTGGCGTAGGACTTCCCGGCCGCCTCGGCGGCCTTCCGGTACCATTCCCGTTTCTTGGCGTCGTCGCCGCCCCGGCCGTAGTGGAAGGCGAGGGCCTCGACCGGAGGGGAGGCGGGATAGGCGGCCTCGAGCCAGGCGGCCAGTCTTTCGTGGAGGCGGGCCCTGAGATCGAAGGGCAGGCCCTCGTAGGCCACCTCCCGCGTGGTCATGTGCTTGAAGAGATAGGCGAGCTCGGGTTCGGGCCGCTCGAGGGGCGTGAGGTCGAGGCGCTGGAGCGTGAGGAGATCGCCGCGCACGAGGTCCAGGCTCCCGACCTGGGGGTAGTAGCCGGGGAGCCAGGAGGCGGGGAAGACGCGGCCGATGACGCTCGCCACCTTGAGCGTCACCTTCTCCCTCTCGGTGAGCCGGTCGATGCGCTGGAGGACGAGGGCCTGGAGGCTGTCCGGCAGCTCCGCGCCGGCGAGTCCGCCGACCCTGGCGCCGGGCTCCGTCCGGTCGCGCAGGAAGTGGAGAAGCTCTTCGATGTAGAAGGGGTTTCCCTGGGCCCTGTCGAGGATGGCGGCGAGGAGCTCCCCCTCCGGCCCGGGGATACCGGGGAAGAGGGTGGCCCAGGCGGCGACGGCGACGGCCTCGCCCTCCTCGCGGGAGAGTTCGCCGAGCCTGAGTTCGCGGGCCTCGGCGAAGGCGGTCCGGAGTTCGGCCGCCTCCCCCGCCTCCTTCCCGTCCCCTCCCTCGGCGGGGCGCGAGGCCGTGACGAAGAGGACCCGCGACGAGGCGAGGCGGCCTCCGAGGGAGGCGAGGAGCTCGCGGGACTGCCCGTCGATCCAGTGGCTGTCCTCGAGGGCGACGAGAAGGGGCTTGGCCCGCGAGGCGGCCTCGAGGCAGTCGCCGAGGAGGAGGTGAAGGGCCGCCTTCCGTCGCGCCGGGTCGAGCTGGCGCGTGAAGTCGTTGTCGGCGGCCGGGAGGTGGAGGAAGGCGGCCAGGAGGGGGAGGGAGGGAAGGCGCCCGGGCGCGAGGGCGGCGAGGCCGGACTCGAGGAGGGCCAGCTGTCCGGCCGGGGGATCCTTGGGCTCGAGGCCGAAAAAGGCCTCGAAGAGGGGGCGGAAGGGATGCCAGGGGGCGTCGCGGCCGTCCGAGCGGCAGGCGCCCGCGTAGCCCTCGAAGCCGAGGCGCCGGCCGCGGCGGATGATCTCGACGAGGAGGCGCGACTTCCCGAGGCCCGCCTCGCCCACGAGGGTCAGGAGGACGGAGCGCCCTCCGCGGGCGGATTCGATGGCGGCGAGGGCCTCCGCGAGCTCGGCGCCGCGGCCGGCCATCGGGAGCGCATAACGCGGCTCCTCGAGGCGGATGGTCCGTCTCCTCTCCTCGCCCACCAGGGCCGCGATGGGGATGGAGCCGGACTTGCCCTTGAGCTCCATGGCCTCGGGCTCGGAGAAGGCGAAGTCGCCCCTGATCGCGAAGAGGACGCGGCCCGAGACGAGAATGGAACCTCCGGCGGCGCGTTGCATGAGGCGGGCGGCGAGATTGACGTCGTCGCCGATGGCGCTGAAGACCCGCCGCCCCGGCGCCCCGTAGGCGCCGACGTAGAGGAGGCCGCGGCTCAGGCCGCAGCCGGGCCTTTCCGCGAAGCCCCGAGCGGGTCCGGCCGCGGCGATCTCGAGGGCGGCCCGGGCGGCGCGGCGGCTGTCGTCCTCGTGGGCCTGCAGGGCTCCGAAGGTGAGGTAGGCGTAGGCGCCCTTGTCGCCGATCGTCACCTGGAGGAGCTCGCCTTCCTGGCGGCGGGCCGCCTCCTGGAGAAAGCGCACGCGGGCCGAGAGGAGCTCCCTGTCGCCCTCCTCCCGGCCGAGGCCGGCGAAGCGGACGAAGAGGACGGCGCAGGGCCGGAATTCGGAGGAAAAGTCGCCGAGGCCCTCCATCTCCCGCTTCCAGACCGCGGGATGGATCCAGGGCCGCAGGATCTCGGGGTCGGCCGGCGAGGGGAGGGGGGCGCCGGCCGCCCGCCGCCCGAAGAGGGGGAGGGGCAACGATCCCGCGAGGCGCCGGAGAAGGGATGGCGCCGCGAGGGCCGGGGGGATGACGAAGTACCTGTCCCCGGTCTCGGGGTGCCTCAGCTCCGAGGAGCGATCCGCGATCGAGCCGCCCAGGAGGCCGAGGGTCTTCGTGTCGACGACGAGGTCGCCCGCCTCGACGAGTTCCTCGCCGCGGGCGACGCGGTCGAAGGGCGGACCTCCCATCAGGTCGAGGATCTGGTGCCCGGGATCGCCCGCCGTCAGCCGCTGGGCCTCGCCCGAGGCCACCGAGACCCTGAGGGCGGGAGGGGCCTCGCCCTCGCCGAGGCCGAAGCCGGCGCGGAGTTCCCCGAGGGAGGCGAGCATCGAGGCGGCGCAGGCGACGGCCGCCTTCGCGGCCTTTCCGGCCCCCCGTCCGCGCGAGTCGAACCAGGCAGTCACCGCGTCGCCCGCGAAGCCGATGACGGAACCGCCCTCGGCGTCGATCGCGACGCAGAGGGCCGTGAAGAGAAGATCGAGGCGTCGCGTGAGTTCCTCGGCTCCGAGGCGGGGGCCGAGGCTCCTGTGGAGACCCTCCGTCATGGGCGTGAAGCCCACGAGGTCGACGAAGAGGACGGAGCCCTCGGCCCTCGCCGGGAGCTCCCTCCCCGCCGCCAGGGCCTCGAGCCTGTCGCGCGCCAGATAGGCGCCCGGATTCCTCTCCACAGGGCCTCCCTTCCCCGCGCCGAGGCCGGAGATGGTCGAAGTATAGTGCGGGACGACCGGAGGGAAAGGGGGGCTACTTCGCCGGGACCTCGGCTCCGCCGAGGCGGCCGGAGGATTCCTTCATGAAGGGCACGAGGACCGCCGCCCCGAGGAGGAAGAGGCCAGCGACGAGGAGACTCGGCGTGAAGGAGCCTCCCTTGCCGCGCAGGGCGTCCATCAGGAAGACGAAGACCACGGAAACCTGGCCGAAGAGCTGGATGAGGCCGTTCGTCGTGCCCTCGGGCACGGGATAGGTGATCTCGGTGGAGAACTGCATGCCCACCGGCATCACGCCGGTGAGGAAGAAGCCGAGCCCGAAGGCCGAGAGGGCCATCGCGACGAAGCCGGTCGAGAAGGTGAGGCCGAGGAGGGCGGGCAGGGCGCCGAGGATGCCGACGAGCATCCAGGGCTTCCGCGTGCCCGCGTGGTCGGAGAGGGCGGGCAGGGCGACCGCGCCGAGGATACCGCCGACGAGGATGAGGGCCCCGAGGGTACCCGCCTCCGAGGCGGCGAGGCCGCGCGACGCGACGATGGGCTCGATCCAGGTGGTGACGCCGTTGAAGAGGCCCATGCCGACGAAGACCACGATGGAGAAGAGGCGGAAGGAGGGGTTGCCGAGAGCCTCCTTGAGTCCCTCCGTCATGAGGGCCCTCGTGGCCGAGGCCGCCGCCGCGTGGCCGATCCTGACCTTCGGGTACTCCCTGGCCACGAGCATGAAGACGAGGCCCGAGACGAGGGCGCCCGCCGCGTAGACGAACTGGATGGCCGAGAGGTCGAGGGTCTTCGCGAGGGCGGGGGTCAGCACCATGCCGCCGATGATGCCGAGGAAATTCGAGAGGGTGATGATGCCCACGGCCGTGGCCCGCTCGTTCTCGGGGCACCAGTGGGCGGGAACCTTGGTCCAGGCGTTCAGGAAGAAGGGCTGGGCCGCGGCCAGGCCGATGGTGCCGAGGAGGGCCGGCAGGTAGTGCGGCCCCGCGAGGCCGCGGAGGAGGGCGAAGGCCACCATGAGGAGGCAACCCAGGCCCACCATGTTCCGGAAGCCGTAGCGGTCGATGAGCCAGGCCACGGGGATGGCGAGGGGCACGTAGGCGATCATGAAGACCATGGCGAAGAAGCCGATGGAGAGCTCGCCTACCCCGAAGTAGGCCGCGGCCTCGGCCGAGACGGGGGCGTAGCAGATCCAGAGCACCTGGATGACGAAGTTGACCAGCATAAAGGAGCCGATGACCATCCAGCGCCAGGGCGAGGCTCTTTCGGCGGGACGCGCGCTTTCCATGACTCTCCTTGGGCCTTCGGGTCGCCGTCCCCTCCGGGAAGGTCGCGCCGAAGGACCCGAACAAGGTACCGGGAAAGCCGGCCGCGTCAATAGGCGATCGCTCCGGGAACCCTGAGGCTCCCGGGGGGCCTGGAGGCCGGTGCCCGGAATTTCGTTTCCTCCCGAAACAGTGGCAGGCGCTCCGCCCTCCCTCCTGTTTCGCGAGGAAACAATCGATAAGGATGGATTTTCCCTCCGGCGTTTCGCGCCGAAACAGTCGCGGCGCCGGGCTTCTCCCGCCTCGCCCCGCCTCCCTCCCCATCCCGAGTCCATGTCCTTGTCCCATCGGGCGAATTTCCCCTCCCTTCGTGACCTGACAATTGGCACGTTTTTTGCATTTTGCTCTGTGAGCCAGACGGCTCGCGGAATCTTAAGGCGGTGAAGACCCACCGCCCTCATTTCAAGGAGGCAGGATATGGACCTCGTGAAAATGGAGCGCGGAGCTCCCATCGACATCTGGGACGCCTTCGAGGGCCTGCGCGGGGAAATGGACCGGGCCCTCGACGCCCTCAAGGTGCCCGACTCAGCGGGCATCCTCGATCTCAGCGTCGCGCCCGCCGTCGACGTCATCGAGACCGAGGAGGAATTCATGGTGGTCGCGGACGTGCCGGGCCTGCGGAAAGAGGACCTCGAAGTCACCATCACCGGGACCCTGCTCTCGATCAAGGGCGAGAAGCGCGAGGAGAAGGACAGCGAGAAGCGGCGCTATCTCCGCGAGGAGAACCGGCCGGGAAGCTTCCGGCGCACCATCGACCTGCCCCCGCGGATCGATCCCGAGCGGATCGCCGCGGAGCTCAGGGACGGGATCCTCGCGCTCAGGATCGCCAAGCGCGAAGAGGCCAAGACCAAGACGATCACGGTCTCGCCGAAGTGAGGAGGTGGAACATGAACGCCAGGAACGAAGTGAGGAACCGGGTCGTCAAGGTGCCGGCCTGCTCGGTCTTCGAGGAGGGCGAGGTCGTGGTGGCTCGCCTGGAGATGCCGGGAGTCCCCAAGGAGGGCCTCGAGATCAAGGTCGACGGCAACGAGCTCGCCATCAACGGCGCGAAGCGGGAGGAGAAGACCGAGGGCCGCTACCTCCTCCGCGAGCGCAGGCACGACGCCTACAGGAAGCTCTTCACGCTGGATGACACGATCGCGCGCGACCGGATCGAGGCCAGCCTCGAGAACGGCGTTCTGACCCTCCGTCTCCACATCAAGGAGGCGGCGAAGCCGCGGCGGATCGAAGTGAGCTGACCGCGGCGGCCCTCGCGGGCGGCGGGGACCCTCGCGGTCTCCGTCGCTCTTTTTTCGCGGCGCTGGCCTGCGCCGACTTCGGGGGATCCCGTCTAGCGCAGTCGGTAGCCGATGCCCGGCTCGGTGACCAGGTGGACCGGCCGGGAGGGATCGGATTCGAGCTTCTTGCGCAGGGAGGAGATGTGGACGCGCAGACTCCCCCGCTCCACCTCCGCGAGGGGCCCCCAGAGCTCGCGGAGGAGCTGGGCGTGGGTGAGGATCCTGCCGCCCGCCCGCGCCAGCTCGGCCACGATGGAGTACTCCGTCGGCGTGAGTCTCACCGGGCTCTCTCCCTTCCTCACCTCGCGCTCTGCGAAGTCCACGACGAGATCTCCCGCGACGTAGAGGGTCTCGCGGGCGTCGGGGCGGGTCCGCCGAAGGGCGACATTCATCCGGGCGAAGAGCTCCTCGATGTTGAAGGGTTTGGTCACGTAGTCGTCGGCGCCCGCGTCGAGGAGGCGGACGATGTCGCTTTCCAGGTCGCGAACCGAGAGGACGATGACGGGGATGGTCGACCAGGTCCTGAGCTCGGAGAGGAGGTCGCCTCCCTCGCGGTCGGGGAGACCGAGGTCGAGGAGCACGATGTCGGGACGCACAGACTGGACGGCCTGGAGTCCCTCGGTCGCCGAGGCCGCGACGAAGACCTCGAAGCCCCGCGTTTCGAGGGCGATTTCCAGGAGACGGCGGATCTGGGGCTCGTCGTCGATCACCAGGGCCCGCTTCACAGGGGGCTCCTCATGGACGAGTCGCCGCCGCAGGGCTTCGGGGCGGGAGGGAGGCCCGGGAGGGTGAAGGCCACCGAGAAGCCGCCCTGCGGCAGGTTCCGGGCCGCGATGATGCCGCCGTGGGCCTCGACCAGCCCCCGGCAGATCGCCAAGCCGAGCCCGCAGCCGCCCGGAGCGGCCCCGGGCGACCTGTGGAACTTGTCGAAGATGCGTCCGAGGTCCGCCTCGGGCACGCCCCTGCCGCGGTCTTCGACGGCGAAGGAGACCTTTCCCTCGGCTTCGGTCCCGTAGCGCAGGGTGATGGGGCCTTCGGGGGCCCCGTGCAGGGCCGCGTTGCGGATCAGGTTGACAAGGACCTGCACGACGAGGGCGGCGTCGCAGCGCAGGACCGCCGGCGCGGCCCCCTCCTCGATCGCCAGCCTGCGGGGATCGACCTCCTTCCCCGCCTGCGCGATCGCGGCGGAGACGAGTTCGTCCTGGTCGATCTCGGCGAGCCTCAACGAGAGCGAGCCCGATTCGAGCCGGTTCATCGACAGGAGGTTGTCCACCAGGGCGTCGAGTCGCGCCACCCCCTGGGCGATCTCGGCGATGAAGAGACGGCGGGCGGTGGGGTTCCCGGCCGTCTTTTCGTCGGCGAGGGCCGAGGCCCCGCCCTGGATGATGGTGAGCGGAGTCCGGAGTTCGTGGGAGACGGAGTCGAGGAGGAGTTTGCCGAGGCGCTCCGACTCGATGGCGAGGCGGGCGCCCGTGGTCTGCTCGAGCGCGAGGCCGCGCTCGACGGCGAGGGCGAGGCTGCCGAGCATGGTGGCCAGGAAGCGCTCGAGGGCGGCGCTCCAGCGACGGTGCTCCGCGAGCCTGAGGCCCACGACCCCGAGGCGGCTCCGCGCCGAATCCAGGGGGGCGAAGTGCCAGGAGGTCCCTTCCTTGATCCCGCTGCCCCGTCCCGTCGGGCGTCCTTCCCTGTCGCAGGCGGTCGCGGCGGCATAGGTGGCCTCGTCGATGGGCTGCCAGCCGCCCTCCGGGGCGGGGTTGAGCTTCCCCGAAGCGTCGCGCATGAAGATGGCGACCTCGGCCTCGAAGTAGCGCGCGAGAGCCTCCGACCCCTCCTCGAGGATGGCGCTCGTTCCGTTGGCCCCCGCGAGGGACAGGGCCAGGTCCGAGAGGGCTTCGAGCCCGCGCTCCCTCGCCCGCAGTTTCCTCTCGTTGGATTTGAGTCTCTGGGTGAGTCCTCCGGAGGTGAGGGCGAGGAGGAAATACAGGCCTAGCATGAGGGCGTCCGCCGGGTCTTTGACGAGGAAGGTCAGACGCGGCGAGATGAAGATGAAGTCCCAGGAGGCGGCCGAGACCAGGGCCGCGAGGAAGACGGGCCCCCTGCCAAGGAAGAGGGCCAGGATGCTGATGGCCGCCAGGTAGGGTATCGCCGCCCCCCAGTAACCCACATAGCCGGCGATGGCGAGATTGAGGAGGGTGACGACTCCGATGGCCAAGAAGGAGGCGAGGTACTGCGAGGGCGGCGAAGGTTCAGCGGCGGCGCCCGGATGTCCGCCGGCGAGGAGGTCCGATGGAGTGCCCATGTCTCAATGATAGACCAGGAGGGGGGCCGATGGGGCGTGGGCGCCGCGTTAAGGAGGGAGGAAAAGCCGTTAATTTCCCGCTAAGTCGGCCTGGGGCCGACCTTCAGGCGGGGGGCGCGGGTGCCTTCCTCGAGCCGGGTTTCACGAAGGGCCTGCCCGACTTGCAGAGGGGGCAGTCCACCGCCGCCCAGCTCGTCGCGGGAAGGGCGGCCGCGGCGAAGACGGGCCAGGCGAGGGCCTCGCCGGCGGCGCGGCGGTCGACGAGGCAGGCCAGGGCGACGACCCTCCCCCCCGCGGCCTCGATGGCGCGGGCCGCCTCGAGGGAGGACTTGCCGGTGGTCACGACGTCCTCGACGAGGACCAGGCCCTGTCCGGGCCGGAGCTCGAAACCGCGGCGCAGGCTCATCACCTGGTTGTCGTCGCGCTCGGTGAAGATCGCCGGAAGCCCGAGGCCGAGACCCACCACCCAGGCGGGCAGGATGCCGCCCAGGGCGGGGCCGGCGACGAGGTCGAAGTCGAGCTCGCCGGCCTTCCGCGCGGCCCCGAGCCTCTCCACCACGCCGGCCAGGGCCCGGATCGCCCGCTCCGGATGCTCAAGGAGGCGCGCGCACTGGAAGTAGCGGTCGGAGTGCCGCCCCGAGGAGAGGAGGAAGTGCCCCTCGAGCATGGCCTCGGATTCCCTGAGAAGCAGCTCGGTATCGTTCACAATTGACTCCTATATTTTCGCCGCGCGAGTCCGACGAGTTCCGATACGGCGGCGAAGCCCCTGGTTGCCATGAAATCCCTGATACCACTGATGATGTCGCGCATCGCGTTCGGGTCGGCGAAGGTGGCCGTCCCCACCTGCACCGCGACGGCGCCGGCCATGAGGAACTCGAGGGCGTCGCGGGCCGTCGCTATGCCGCCCAGGCCGATCACCGGGACCTCGACGGCCCCCGCCACCTCCCAGACCAGGCGCAGGGCCAGGGGCCTGATGGCCGGTCCCGAGAGACCCGCCGTGACATTGTCGAAGACGGGGCGGCCGCGCTCCACGTCGATGGCCAGGGCCTTGAAGGTGTTGACCAGGCTGAGGGCCTCGGCTCCGGCCTCCACGCAGGCCCTGGCCACGCCGACGAGGTCGGGGGCGTTGGGCGAAAGCTTCACGACGAGGGGCTTCCGCGTCCGCGCCCGGACCCGGCGGGTCACCTCCGCGGCCACCTCGGGATCGAGGCCGAAGCCCATGCCCCCCTGCTTTACGTTGGGGCAGGAGATGTTGAGCTCGATGGCGTCCACTCCCTCCGCCGCGTCGAGGAGGGCGGCTCCCTCCTCGTAGCCCTCGAGGCTCCCGCCCGAGAGGTTGGCGAAGACGGTGGTGCCGAGCAGGCGCAGGGCGGGCAGTTCCCCCTCGATGAAGGCGCTGATGCCCGGGTTCTCGAGGCCGATGGAGTTGAGGAGGCCGGCGGGGGTCTCGTGGAGGCGCTCCCCCCCGTTTCCGCCCCTGGGTTCGAGGGTGAGCCCCTTGGTCGCGATGCCGCCGAGGGCTCCGGCCTCGACGAGGCCGGCGTACTCGCGGCCGTAGCCAAAGGTGCCCGAGGCCGCGATCACCGGGTTCTTCATCCGGAGCCCCGCGAAGGAGACCGAGAGGTCGGGGCCGGAACCGGGCCTGTCCACCTCACTCATCTACGCCTCCCTCCCAGACCAGCTCCTCCGCCCGGAAGACGGGGCCTTCCACGCAGGCGCGTCGCCTGCCCTCGCGGGTCCTCACGCTGCAGCCGAGGCAAGCGCCCACCCCGCAGGCCATGCGTTTCTCGAGGCTGAGCCAGGCGGGCACCCCGCTCGCGGCGGAGAGGGCGGCGACCGAGCGTAACATCGGTCGGGGCCCGCAGGCGAGGAGGGCCGAGTGGGGGGCGGCCTCGAAGCCCTCGAGGACCCGCCCCTTCCTGCCCGCGCTCCCGTCCTCGGTGAAGACCCTCAGGCGGTCGGCCGGCAGGGCCTCGAGGCCCCAGGGCTCGGATCGGTAGCCCGCGAAGAGAATGTAAGCATTGTGAGGAAGTCCGGCGGCGAGGAAGAGGAGGGGGGCCAGGCCGATGCCGCCGCCGATGAGGGCCAGGGGACCGGAGCCCGGAATGTCGCCGCTCGCGGGCCAGGCCGAGCCGAGGGGGCCCTCGAGCAGGATCCCGTCGCCCGCCCTGAGTCCGCCGAGTTCGGCCGTGCCGCCCCCCCTCTCGGCTATGGCGAAGGAGAGGGTGCCCGGCGCCGCTCCGAGGACGGAGATGGGGCGGCCGAGGAGGAAGGCCGAGCGCTCGGCCCTGAGCATGAAGAACTGGCCCGGCCGGGGCGCGGGACCGGCCCAGGAGATCAGGAGCTCGAAGAGGGCGGGTGCCCGGCCGCTCCGCCCGAGATCGCGGCGCTCGAGAACGGCCTCGCGAAGGAAGGCCTTTTCGGTTCCGCTCACGGGGTCGCCTTGGATCGGGCGACAGCTGCGAGGAGGGCCGCGCTCATGGTCTCCGTCGCGGCTCGGGCTGCCTGGGCGGCCTCCTCGAGTCCCGTCGTCGCGGGGTCGAGGCCGGCGGCCGACCAGGCCTTGAGGATTGAGCGGCTCGCGTTGACGACGCCGCCGTTCCCGCCCTCGAGGAGGAGGGCGGCGTCCTCGGCCGCCCCGCCCTGAGTCCCGTAGCCCGGTATCAGGACGAAGACTCCGGAGAGGGTGGCGCGCAGGGAGGCGGCCTCGGCCCTTTCGGTGCAGCCGACGACGGCGCCGAGGGCTCCGTAGCCGCGCTCCCCCCTGCCGCGCCCCGAGAGGGCGGCGACGCGGCGCGCGACCTCGTCGTAGACCCTGCCGCCGGCGGCGAGCTCGAGGCCCTCGAAATCGCGCATGCCCGGATTGGAGGTGCGCACGAGGGCGAAGAGTCCCTTGCCCCGCCTCTCGGCGAGGGCCAGCCAGGGCTCGAGGGAATCGAGGCCCATGTAGGGGTTGAGGGTGACGAAGTCGGCCTCGAAGGCCCCCTCGAGGTGGGCCTTCGCGTAGCGGGCGGCCGTGTCGGCGATGTCGCCGCGCTTGATGTCGGCGACGGCGATACAGCCCCGAGATCGTATGAATTGCAGGGTTTTCGCGTAGACTTCGAGGCCGGCCGGGCCGAGTTCCTCGTAGTAGGCGATCTGCACCTTGAAGCAGGCCGCGAAGTCGGCCGTGGCCTCGACGAGGGCGAGGTTGTAGGCGAGGAGGGCCGCGGCGGGCTCGCTCCGGGCCGCGAGGACCCGGGGCGGCAGGTACTCGACGGCGGTGTCGAGGCCGACGCAGACGGGGCCGCGGGAGGCCACGGCGTCGAAGAGGCGGTCGGAGGCCGGTTCAGGACTGATCATGGACGATCCTTCCCTCATGGATGGTCATGAGGATCTTGCCGTGGAGGCTCCGGCCCGCGAGGAGGCTGTTGCCTCCCCGGGAGCGGAAGGTCGGTGGGTCGACGAGTACCTCGGCCTCGCTTTCGAGGAGGACGAGGTCGGCGCGGAGGCCGCTCTCGAGTCTCCCCCGGTCGCCGAGGCCGAGGATCTCGGCGGGTCGGGCGCTCATCAAGGCGGAGAGCCTGCCGAGTCCGAGGACTCCGCCGCGCACGAGGGTTTCGTGGGAGAGGGCGAAGGCCGTCTCGAGGCCGCTGAAGCCCGGGGCTCCCCGCGCCTTGTCGGTGGCCGAGTGGGGGGCGTGGTCGGTGGCGATGCAGTCGATGGTTCCGTCGCGGAGGCCTTCCGCGAGGGCGAGGCGGTCATCCTCGCCGCGGAGCCAGGGATTGACGCGCCCCGCGCCGGCGGCTCCCGCCCTCTCCGCGTCGCCCAGGCCGAGGCCGAGATGGTGGGGCGTCACCTCGCAGGAGAGGAGGGGTCGGCCAGGGCCCCCCGGGGCTGCGGCCTTCGCTATTCGTAACAATTGCACTGATTCCCTCGTCGAGAGATGGGCGAGGTGGAGGCGGCATCCCGTCTCCCGGGCCAGGCGGAGGGCGCGCTCGACCCCGGCCGTCTCCGCCCGACGGTCGGCCTCGCGGGCGGAACCCGCCGCGTAGAAGGTCAGAGGGTCGGCGCCCTCGGGCGGGGACGCGGCGCCGATCTCGCAGTGACAGAAGGCGGCGAGGTCGAGGGCGGCGGCGCGGGCGAGGACCGAGCGAAACAGTCCCTCGTCGGCCACGTCCCGCCCGTCGTCCGAGAGGAGGCGGAGACCGGCCCGGGCCTCGGGCCGCGCGAGAAGGGTCTCGAGGCCGTCGAGGTGGGAGTGGTCGGTGCCCGCGAGGGCCCGGGTCATCGTCAGGGCCGGATAGTAGTCCACGAGGCCGAGGGCCCTCGCCCGCGAGCGGGCCGCGAGGGCGCGGGAGGCCCCGTCGACCGGCGGGCTCGTGTTCGCCATGGCGACCAGGGTGCCGTAGCCTCCGGCCGCGGCCGCGAGGCAGCCCGACTCGAGGACCTCCTTGTCGGGAAATCCCGGATCGCGGAGGTGGGCGTGGAGATCGACGAAGGCGGGCATGAGGACGAGGCCGCGGGCGTCGACGACGAGCCCGGCCTCGTCGAGATCCAGCGAATAAGGTCGCGCGATCTTACTGATGCGTCCCGAGGCGACGAGGAGGTCGCCGGTCCCGTCGCGGCCTCCGTCGACGAGGCGCGCCCCGCGGAAGAGGAGCCTCACCTGAGGTCGACCTCGCCCCGGGCCTCGTCGCAGTACTCGCAGCGGTAGGTTCCCGCCCCGCGGTCGGTGAGGATGAAGACCTGGGGCGCCGACTTCTCGATCTGCGTGACGCAGCGCGGGTTCTTGCATACGAGGACGTTCTCGACCCGCTCGGGCAGCCTCATGTGGATTTTCTCGGTGAGGATCTCGTTCTCGATCACGTTGACGGTGATGTCGCGGTCGATGAGGCCGAGCACGGCGTAGTCGATGGATATCGTCTCGTCGATCTTGAGCATGTCCTTCTTGCCCATGCGCCGGGAGGGGGCGTTGACGATGAAGGCCACCGGGGCCCCGGCCTTGTCGAGGCCGAGCCAGTTGAAGATGCGGAGGCCCTGCCCGGCCTTGATGTGGTCGATGACGAGGCCGTTCTTGATCTTGGCGATATTGAGCATCAGGCGACTCCCAGCACGGAGGCGATCAGGGCCATCCGCGCGAACATGCCGTACCTCACCTGGGCGAAATAGGCGGCCCGGGGATCGGAGTCGATCTCGGCCGCGATCTCGTTGACGCGGGGGAGGGGGTGGAGGACGGCGAGGTCGGCTTTCGCGAGGCGCATCCTGGCCGCGTCGAGGATGTAGGCGTCCTTGAGGCGGAGGTAGTCCTCCTCGTTGAAGAAGCGTTCCTTCTGGACCCGGGTCATGTAGAGGACATCGAGGCGGGGCAGGGCCTCCTCGAGGCTGTCGGTCTCCTCGTAGGGTATGCCTTCCTTCCCGAAGACCTCGCCAGTGATGAAGTCGGGCACGCGGAGCTCGGGCGGCGAGACGAGGACGAAGCGGTTGCCGGGGTAGCGCGCGAGACCCTGGGCCAGGGAGTGCACGGTGCGCCCGAACTTGAGGTCGCCGCAGAATCCCACGGTGAGTCCCTCCGCCCTTCCCTTGAGGCGACGGATCGTGAGGAGGTCGGTGAGGGTCTGGGTGGGATGGTGGTGGCCCCCGTCGCCGGCGTTGACGACCGGCACCGTCGAGAAGCGCGAGGCGAGGAGGGCGGCTCCCTCCTTGGGATTCCGCATCGCGATGACATCGGCGTAGGAGGAGACCGTGCGGATGGTGTCCGCGAGGCTCTCGCCCTTGGCGGCCGAGCTCGAGCCCGGTTCGGCGAAGCCGACGACGCCGCCTCCGAGGCGGAGCATCGCGGCCTCGAAGGAGAGCCGGGTCCTCGTGCTCGGCTCGAAGAAGAGGGTCGCGAGGATGCGGCCCCTCGCGACGTCGAGCCAGTCGCCCGGCTTCGCCTCCATGTTCTCGGCGAGATCGAAGAGGGCCTCGTTCTCGGCCAGGGAGAAATCCCTCGGGCCGATGAGGTGCCTTCCTTTCAGCATCCGGACCTCCTTGTCGTTGCCGCCCCGCCGGAGGGCGGGATGCGGGATGAAGGGCACAAGATCAAAAAAAAGCCGCCCGAAACGGGCGGCTCGATTGCCGATGGAGGGGACGATGGCCCCAAAGGGAAAGAAGACCCTGAACCCGGCGCGGACGCCTGATCCCGTCGCTGGACGCAGTCCTTCATGGGGCCTCCTTCTTGGGGCGGGACGCTAGCACGGGTCCCGGAAAAGGCGCAAGGGGTTCGTCGGGCTACCCGCCTTTCCGAGATTGCGCCCGGGGACCAGCGCACTTACTATCTAAGACATGAGAAAATTCACCACGATCCTCTGGCCCCTCCTGTGGGTCCTCGGTTCCCTCGGCTCCTTCGCCGGTCTCGCCCTGCATATGTCCACGGGCCTCGAGTGGGTCCTCGCGCCTTCCGTGGTCCTCGCCCTCCTCGGCTGTCTGGCCGGCCTGCCCTTCATCCTCGCCGCCAGGGGCCGGGGCGAAGCGTACCGGGAAGTCGATCGCGCGGCCCGCGAGGGCGAGGGGCGGGATCTCGGGGCCCTCATCGAGGCGGCGCGCCGCACCGGCCTCTTCGAGGACCTCCCGGCGGTGGCGGCCTTCCTCCTCTCGCTCAGCGACGACATCGCCCTCCTCCAGACCTCGGGCGTCAAGTTCGACCTCTTCGCCTCGGACATCCACTTTTCGACGAGGAACCTCGCCTCCCAGTCCCAGACCGAGCTCGACATGCTCATCGCCCTCCGCGAGCGCTCCGAGGGCTACTTCGCGCGCCTCCTCGAGACGGGGCGCGAACTCGAGGAGCTGAACTCCCGGGTGGCCGGCTACGCCGAGGGGGCGACCGCCCTCCGTGACCGGGCCCTCTCATCGCGCGAGCTCCTCGCGGGGCTTTCCCGCGCCACGGGCGAGACCAGCGTCGAGGCCTCGGGCGGGGTCGCCGCGATGACCGAGCTCGGCGTCTCGGCCGAGGCCCTGGCAGCCTGGATCCGCGACCTCGACAAGGTGGTGGAGCGCGAGGCCCTCGAGGCCCGGAAGATCGGCGAGGCCCTCGGGGTCATCGATGACATCGTCGAACGCACCCACGTCCTCGCGACCAACGCCTCCATCGAGGCCGCCCACGCGGGGGCGAAGGGCGCCGGCTTCGGCGTCATCGCCCAGGAGATCCGCAAACTGGCCGCCTCCTCGCGGACCTCTCTCGCCGACATCGGTTCCGTCCTCGGCTCCATCGCCAAGGGGATCGAAAGTTCCACCCGGCTCTCAGCCGAGGTCCGGGGCTCGGCGGCCCGACTCGGCGAGGCCGTCGCGGGGAATCAGAAGCGCTTCACCGCCATCGCCGGGAAGGTGGAGGGCATCGACCGGGTGCTCGGCGATTTCGCCGGGGTCTTCTCCGAGCAGATCGGCTTCTCCTCGACCCTGGCCACCTCTGCGGGAGAGGCTTCCGGCCGCATCGGCGGCTTCGCGGCGGTCTTCAAGGATGTCGCCTCGGACTACCGCTCGATAGCCGAGGCCTCGGGCCGGGCCGAGGCGGGAGCGGCCGAGGCCCATCGGTCGGCCGAGGTCCTCGCCCAGCTCGCCGGCTACCTCAAGGTGGGAGGGGCCGAGCGCAACCGCGTCCTCGGGCGGTACAGCACCCTCCCCCTGGGCGCTGTCGCGGCGCCCGGGCGCCGCGAAGGGCGGAGACTCCTCCTGTACAATCTCGAGGTGCGCGGGGAGGGGGGCGGACAGCTCGGCTATCTCGGCGACCTCTCGGCCTCCGGCATGCTCCTCCTCACCGACGAGAGACCCGCGGTCGGCGCCCGCCTCCCGCTTCGCATCATCCTGCCCCTGAGCTCGGAGGGCGAGCGTTCGATAGCCCTCTCCGTCGAAGTGAGGAGCGTCCAGGACTCGGGCGAGGGCCGGCGCGTGGGCTGTCTCTTCGTGGGCCTGGACGCGGCGGCGCGACACTCCATCGACGAGCTCCTTTCCACGCTGAGCCTCGAAGCCCTGACCGGGCGGGGCGCCCGTCCTCCCGGCTCTCCGCCCTCCGCGGGGGCGGGGGGCGGAGCCCGGTCCCTGCCGGGCGAAGAACCCTTGGGCGAACTTGAGGAGGCCTGAGCCCCGCTTGACTCTCCCTGCCCGGGGAGAGGACTCTTCAGCCCCATGATCGAAGACGGGGGCATCCTAGAGACGGAAGGCAAGGGCGGAGCCCTCGGCTTTTCCGAGATCAGGACGACGAGGACCGCCGCTCAGCTGGGCCTCGCGGTGGGCGTCATCTACCTCGTCCAGCACCTGCTCTTCGGCGGCCCGGCCGGCCCCCTCGCCTTCGGGTTCTACATCGGCCTCTTCGCCCTCCTCGCCCTGGCCTCCCTCCTCTTCCTCCTCCGCTGCCGGATGCAGAGGATCGTCCCCGAGGGCCTCACCCGGGCCTACATCGTCTTCCTCGTCCTCTGGGCGGCCTGCCTCACCTCCATGGATCTCCAGCGCATCCTCGACCTCTCGGCCTACGGCGTGATCCTGGTCGGAGTCTGCGCCTTCCTGGGCGCGCCCCTCACCTTCCACGTCCCCCTCGTCCTCATCTCCTGCGGCCTCGTGCTGGGATCCTTCGTCCTCTCGCCCTTCGGGGGAGCCTTTCTCGACGGCGCCGTGCCCATCATCGCCTACGCGGCCATCGGGCTCGGGCTCGCCTCGATGCGCTGGAGCGAGCGCCGCGAGCTCTTCACCGCCTGGAAGGAGATCGCCGAACGCACAGCCCGCCTCGAGGAGCTCTCCTTCAAGGATCCCCTCACGGGGCTCTTCAACCGGCGGCTCTTCATGGAGAGTCTGGACCGCGCCCATAGCCAGGCGCTGCGCAGCTCGTCCTCCTTCGCCGTCGCCATCATCGACCTCGACCATTTCAAGAGGGTCAACGACAGCCAGGGCCACGCCGTGGGCGATCTCGTCCTCGTCGAGGTGGCCCACCTCATCGGAAGCTCCCTGCGCGGCTCCGATTTCGCCGCGCGCTACGGAGGCGAGGAGTTCGTCCTCCTACTGCCCGCGACGGGACTCGAGGCCGCCCTGCTCTGCGTCGACCGGATGCGCCAGAAGCTCGAGACGAAGTCCTTCCGCGAGCTTTCCTGGCCGGTGACCCTCTCGGCGGGGGTCGCGGCCTTCGACGGGGAGGAGACTGTCGATGCCCTCCTCAGGCGCGCCGACCGCGCCCTCTACCATGCCAAGGCGGGCGGAAGGAACAAGGTCGTGTCAGACGGAATCTGACATAATCATTCGTATTGTCAAAATGAGAAAGCTCGGCTAGACTCCCAGCTTGGGCCCCTGGAGCGCCACCCACGAGGAGAGAGCATGGCCGGCATCGACCTGGATTTCATTTTTCGCTTCCTCAACATCACCCTCATCGACCTGGCCCTCTCGGGTGACAACGCCATCGTCATCGGCATGGCCGCCGCGGCCCTGCCCCAGGGCAAACGGAAATGGGCCGTCATCCTCGGCGGCGGCCTCGCGATCGTGCTCAGGATCGGCCTCACGACCATCGCGACCCTCCTCACCCTCATACCCTACCTCTCGGCCGTCGGCGGCCTCGTCCTCGTCTGGGTGGTCTACAAACTCCTCAGGCTCGACACCAGCGGAGGCGAGGAAGAGGGCAAGACCGCGAGCAATCTCAGGCAGGCCATCGTCCTGATCCTGGCCGCCGATTTCATGATGAGCCTCGACAACGTCATCGCCATTGCCGGCTCCGCCCACGGCTCGGTGCCCCTCCTCATCGCTGGACTCCTCATCAGCATGCCCCTTCTCATGATGACGGGAGGTTTCATCTCCACTCTCATCGACAAGGCCCGCTGGCTGGTCTACGTCGGAGCCGTCGCCATCTCCTTCACCGCCGCCCGGATGGTCTTCGAGGACAAGGCCGTGGAGGCCCGCCTCCACCTCCCCGGCTCCCTGATCTTCGCGATAGCCGGGGTCTCCGCCTTCGTGATCCCGGGCCTCTGCGTCCTCATCGACCGCGCCCTCGACCGGCGGGCCAAGGCCCGGACCGCCGCCCTGGAGGACGAGCGCTCCCTGCCCTCGCGCTGACCCTCCTTCGGCCGGACCCGGTTTGGCAAACCTCGCCTTCCGGGTTATGCTGATCCTTCGATGAGGGTCCGGGCCGTCCCGGACCAGACCCGGTCCCGCCCTTCCCCCGGCGGCGCCGGCACGAAGGAGCAAGGCATGGATGCCCTCGCGTTGAGCCGCCTGCAGTTCGCGGTGACGATCATGTTCCATTTCATCTTCGTACCCCTGACCCTCGGGCTCTCGATGCTCGTCGCCTGGATGGAGACGCGCTACGTGCGCACGGGCGACGCCTCCTGGCTCAAGGCTACGAAGTTCTGGGGGAAGCTCTTCCTCATCAACTTCGCCCTGGGCGTCGTGACGGGCATCACCATGGAATTCCAGTTCGGCATGAACTGGGCCGAGTACTCGCGCTACGTCGGCGATGTCTTCGGCGCCCCCCTCGCCATCGAGGCCACGATGGCCTTCTTCCTCGAGTCGGTCTTCCTCGGCGTGTGGATCTTCGGCTGGAACAAGCTCTCCAAGCGGGTCCACGCCCTCGTGATCTGGCTCGCGGCCGTCGCCACGAACCTCTCGGCCCTCTGGATCATCCTGGCCAACGGCTGGATGCAGCATCCCGTGGGCTACCACCTCGCGAACCGCCGCGCCGAGATGACCGACTTCGGCGCCCTGGTCACGAATCCGGCCGGTCTCCTGGCCTTCGGCCACCAGATCGCGGCGGGCTTCGCCGTGGCGGGCTTCTTCATCCTCGGCATCTCCTCCTGGCACCTCCTCCGCAGCCGCGAGCCGGCCTTCTTCGCGCGGAGCTTCCGCCTCGGTGCCGTCGTGGCCCTGGTCGCCTCCATCCTGGTGGCCGTGATCGGCGACAGCCAGGGGGTCGAGGTCGCGAAGACCCAACCCTCCAAGTTCGCCGCCATGGAGTCGCTCTGGGAGAGCGGGGAGAGGGTTTCGATGAACCTCTTCCAGTGGCCGGACGCCGACAATGACCGGAACCACTTCGAGGCGGGCAGGATCCCCGGTCTCGTGAGCATCCTCGCCTTCCACGATCCCGACGCCAGGGTGACCGGGCTCCGGGACATGGCGGAGAACGAGCGCCCGCCCGTCTGGCCCACCTTCCTCTCCTTCCGCCTCATGGTCGGCATCGGGATGCTGATGATCCTGGTCTCCGCCCTCGCGCTCTGGTTCTCCCGCGGCAAGACCGACCCCGCGAAGGCGCGCTGGCTCCTCTCCCTCCTCGTCTGGGCCCTGCCCCTGCCCTACCTGGCCATACAGCTCGGCTGGGTGGTGGCTGAGATCGGGCGCCAGCCCTGGATCGTGTACGGCGTCCTCAAGACCAGCGAGGCTGTTTCGCGCAACGTGTCCGCCGGCCAGGTATGGTTCTCGCTCGGCGGATTCATCCTGGTCTACGGGGTCCTCGGCGCGGTCGACATCTGGCTCCTCTTCAAGTACGCGAGGAAGGGGCCGGACGACGACCTCTCGAAGATCGTGAATGTCACGGGGAGGTCCTGACATGGAAGCCACGGCGCTGCAGACGGTCTGGTTCGCGATCTGGGCCCTCCTCTGGACGGTCTATTTCAGCCTCGACGGCTTCGTGCTCGGCTCGGGCCTCATGTCGGGCATCCTCGCCCGGAACGACACCGAGAGACGGCAGGTGATCAACGCCGTCGGCCCGGTCTGGGACGGCAACGAGGTCTGGCTTCTCACCGCGGGGGGCTCCACCTTCGCGGCCTTCCCCCTGGCCTACTCCCTCCTCTTCTCGAACCTCTACACGGCCTTCTTCCTCCTCCTCGTCGCCCTGATATTCCGGGGCGTCTCCTTCGAGTTCAGGGGCAAGGTGGACAATCCCGGCTGGAAGCGTCTCTGGGACCGGGTGATCGTGGTCTCGAGTTTTCTGCCGGCCCTGCTTTTCGGCGTGGCCTTCGGCAATATCTTCGAGGGCTTGAAGATGCGGAACGACTTCTCCACCGACGTCTTCACCTTCCAGGGAGGTTTCCTCGGCCTCCTCAATCCCTACGCCCTCCTCGCCGGCCTCCTCTTCCTCGTCCTCTTCGCCGTCCACGGTTCCCTCTACCTCTCCGTCAAGACCGACGGGGAACTCTCGAAACGCGCGGCCTCGGTCGCCGGAGCCCTCTGGTGGGTCCTGCTCGGACTGGCGGCGGCTTTTCTGGCGGCGACCTGGTTCGCGACCGGCCTCGCCTCCAATTACAGGACGGCGCCCGCCCTCTTCGTCCTTCCGGCCCTCGCGGTCGCGGCCCTGGTCTCGCAGAAGCTCTTCCTGTCCCGCGGCGCCCCGGGGAGGGCCTTCGCCGCCTCCCTGGCGACGGTTGCGACCCTCGTCGCCTCCTGCCTGGCCGGCCTCTTCCCCTACCTCCTCCCCTCGAGCCTCGACAAGGCCTCGGGCCTCAGCATCATGAACTCCTCGTCGAGTCCCTATACCCTCACCATCATGACGGTCGTCGCCTGCCTCTTCGTGCCCGTCATCGTCGCCTACAAGATCTGGGTGTACAGGACCTTCCGCGCGCCGGTGACGGTCGCCGAGGTGGGGGAGGGACGCCACCCCTACTGACGGGGGGCTGCCGGTACTTCAGCCCCGAAAGGTTCCGATGCGAAAATAGCCGACGGCGAAATGTTCGCATCGGATGTTCTTTTTAACTATTACGATATTTTATATCTTTACAAAAAGGACTCGATCGTGCGAGCATCGGCCCGAAGGGCGGGGACGCGTCATGCGACGCAGCTTCGTCCACGCGCTGCCCGTCGGCGTTCGAGCCCCGCTCGCTACCCCGGCGCTCCTGTCGCCATTTCCCGCCGGGGGTGAACAATGCACCTGATCTGTCTCGGCATCTCGCACCACCGCGCGCCGGTCGAGCTCCGGGAGCGGCTCAGTCTCACGCCCGAGCGGCTCAAGGAGACTCTGGCCCGGGTCGGACCCGTCGGCCGCGGCGCCGCGGGCGGAGCCGCGGAGAGGAGCCAGGCCTGCCTCGACCTCTCCGAGATCGCCGTCCTCTCCACCTGCAACAGGCTCGAGATCTACGCGGTCTCGAACTGCGAGGGCCACGGCGAACTCGAGACCTTCCTGGCCGAGGCCTCGGGCGTGGCCGTCGCCGAATTCAGCCCCCACGCCTTCCGGCTCGAGGGAGCCGAGGCGGTCGGGCATCTATTCCGCGTCGCGGCCGGCCTCGACTCCATGGTGCTCGGCGAGACGCAGATACTCGGGCAGGTCACCACCTCCTACGATCTCTGGAGAGACTACGGGGCCATGGGCGCCGTCATCTCGGCCCTCTTCCGGGCCGGCATCCACGCGGGCAAGCGGGCCCACACCGAGACCGCAATCAGCCGCAATCCCGGGTCGGTGAGCTCGGTGGCCGCGAGGCTGGCCGCGGAGAAGACCGGCGACATCGGAACGGCCCACGTCGTCGTCATCGGCGCGGGCGAGATGGCCGAGCTGGCCGTCGAGGCCATGCGCCACCGCGACGCCCGCAACATCACCGTCGTCAACCGCACGCGCGAGCGCGCCGAGGAACTGGCCAAGAAGTGGGGAGCGGCCGCCTTCGGCTTCGACCGCTTCGCCGAGACCCTGGCCTCGGCCGACATCGTCATCACCTCGACGGGCGCCCCGCACTTCATCGTGACCCCCGAGCTCGTGCGCGAGGCCCTGGCCACGCGGCCCGAGCGTCCCATCGTGTTCATCGACATCGCCGTCCCCCGCGACGTCGATCCCGCCGTCCGCGACCTCCCCGGGGCCCACTGCCACGACATCGACGATCTCGAGGCCCGCCTCCAGGACTCCCTGGCCGAGCGCCGCGAGGCCGTGCCCGCGGTGGAGGCCATCCTCGAGGAGGAGACGGCCGCCTTCATGGACTACCTGGCCTCCCTCGACATCATACCCGTGGTCACCGCCCTCAGGGCGAGGGCCGAGGAGATACGTCGCACCGAGACCGAGAAGACCCTGCGCCACCTCGCCCATCTCGCCGTCGAGGACAGGGAGCGCATCGAGTTCCTCGCCAAGTCGGTGCTCAACCGCTTCCTGCACGAGCCCACGCTGAGGCTCAAGGCCGTCGCCGGGAAGGGGAGGGCCGTGGAGTTCGCCGCGGCTATGAACCACATCTTCGACCTGCCCGGAGGCACCCAGGATGTCAATTGAAACGGAGACGCTGGTCATCGGCACGAGGGGTTCCGCCCTCGCCCGGTGGCAGAGCGAGTGGGTGAAGGCGAGGCTCGAGGCCCTCTGGCCCGGGCTGCGCTGCAACCTCGAGATCTTCACGACCACGGGCGACAGGATCCTCGACCGGCCACTTCCCGAGATCGGGGGCAAGGGGCTCTTCACCGAGGAGCTCGAGGCCGCCCTCCTCGAGGGCCGCATCGACGTGGCGGTGCATTCCCTCAAGGATCTTCCCGTCGAGAACCCCGCGGGCCTGACCCTCGGGGCCATCCCCGAGCGGGCCGACGCCCGCGACGTCCTGGTTTCGGCGCGTTATGCGAAACTGGCTGACCTTCCCCGCGGCGCCAAGGTGGGCACCTCCAGCCTGAGGCGGGGCGCCCAGCTCCTCCGACTCAGGCCCGACCTCGTCCTCGAATCCCTCCGGGGCAATGTCGACACGCGGATCGGGAAGGCGATGCGGGGCGACTACGACGCCATCGTCCTCGCCGCGGCGGGCATCACCCGCCTGGGGCACGCCGACTCCATCGCGGCCTTCCTCGGCTTCGATGAGATGTTGCCCGCCCCCGGCCAGGGCGCCCTGGGCATCCAGTGCCGCCAGGGCGACGAGCGAATCCTCGCCCGCCTCGAGCCCCTGGGCCACGTCCCCACCCGCGACGCGGTCCTGGCCGAGCGGGCCTTCCTCTCCGGCCTGGGCGGCGGCTGTTCGGCCCCCGTGGCCGCCCTCGGCACGCTGCTTCCGACGGGGCTCTCCCTCGTCGGGCTGGTCGCCTCGCCCGACGGGAAGCGCGCGGTCCGGGTCGAGGGCCGGGGCGACGAACCCCTCGAGCTCGGCAGCCGACTCGCCCGCGAGGCCCTCGCCGCGGGCGCCGCCGCCCTTCTCGCATGAGCGAAGGGGCCCTGAAGGGACGGCGCATCCTCGTCACCCGGCCCCGGAGCGAGGCGGCGGGCCTCGTCGCCGCCATCGAAGCCTCGGGAGGGGAGGCCATCCTCTTCCCGACCATCGACATCGACTCAAGTGGTTCCTTCCCGGACTTCGAGCGGACGATGCGGGAAATAAACAACTATGATTATATCGTCGCGACGAGCGCCAATACCGCCCGGGTCGTCGCCCGGGCCCTGGGGCCTTCGTCGCTGGCCGGCGAAGCGCCGCCGGCGGGCGGACTGCCGCAGGCAGACGGACTGCCGCGCTTCGTCGCCATCGGCAAGGGGACGGCCTCCGCCCTCGAGGCGGCCGGACTTCCGGTGGACGTCATGCCCGAGGAGGCGGTTTCCGATCGAATCGCCGCCGTCATGGGCGAGGTCGCGGGCAAGCGGGTGCTCGTGCCCGGCTCCGACCTCGCGCGGGCTTTGGTCGGCGCGGAGCTTCGCGCGGCGGGGGCTATCGTCGACGAGGTCGTCGCGTACAGGACGATCCTCGGCGAACCAGACGCCGCGGCCCTCGCCGAACTCCGGCGCGGCGTGGACGCGGTGCTCTTTTCGAGCCCCTCGACCGCGAGGAATTTCTCGCGCATCGTCGGGGGGCCGGCCGCCCTCGGGAAGGCTCTCGTGGCCTGTATCGGTCCCGTGACAGCCGAGGCCGCCGAGGCCCTGGGCTACAGGGTGGATCTCGTCGCGAAGGAACACGGCTCGGAGGGGCTCCTCGCAGCCCTCCTCGAATACTGGCGGGGCGCCGAAACCGCGTCCGCGAAGGAATGAGGTGACTGTGAACGACAAGCAAGCTTCCGAAAAGACCTATACGCCCGGGCCCGCCCGCCCGAGGCGGCTCAGGAACGGGCCGGGTCTCCGCGCCCTGGTGCGCGAGACCGACCTTTCGGCCCGCAACTTCATGTACCCCCTCTTCGTGCTGCACGGGAAGGGACAGAGGAGGGAGATCTCCTCGATGCCGGGCGTCTTCCAGCTCTCCGTCGACATGCTGGCGGCCGAGGCCGCCGAGCTCGTCGCCCTGGGCATCCCCTCGGTCATCCTCTTCGGCCTCCCGGCCTCGAAGGACGAAGTCGGGAGCGAGAATTTTGCCGACGAGGGTATCGTGCAACTCGCCATCCGTGAGTTGAAGCGCGCCGCCCCCGGCCTCGTGGTGGCCACCGACGTCTGCCTCTGCGAGTATACGGAGTCGGGGCACTGCGGCCTTTTGAACCACGGCGGGCATCCCGGCCTCCCCGAGGGCTACGTCCTCAACGACGAGACCCTGCCCATACTCGCGCGCACGGCCGTCTCGCACGCCCGCGCCGGGGCCGACCTGGTCGCGCCCTCGGGCATGCTCGACGGCATGGTGGCGGCCATCCGGGCGGGCCTCGACGAGGCCGGCTACGAGCACCTCCCCATCCTCTCCTACGCGGTCAAGTACTCCTCGGGCTTCTACGGCCCCTTCCGCGAGGCCGCGGGCGGCGCCCCGACCTTCGGCGACAGGGCGAGCCACCAGATGGACCCCGCCAACGCGCGCGAGGCCCTGCGCGAGGCCCGCCTCGACGTCGAGGAGGGCGCAGACATGCTGATGGTCAAGCCCGCCCTCGCCTACCTCGACATCATCAGGCGGACCAGGGAGGCCTTTCCCGAGCTGCCGATGGTGGCGTACAACGTGTCCGGGGAATACGCCATGGTGAAGGCGGCGGCCCTGAAGGGCTGGATCGACGAGAAGCGCGTGGTCCTCGAGCTTCTCACCGGGATGCGACGGGCCGGCGCCGACTTCATCATCACCTACCACGCCAAGGACGCGGCGCGCTGGCTCGGAGGGAAGGCATGAGCGACACGCGGACGCCCGGGCGCCCGGACCAGACCCAGCATCGCCAGCTCCACGACGGACGCATGCTCGAGGCGGACTTCGACCAGTCGCCCTTCACCATCGCCTGGGAGGTCACCCGGGCCTGCGCCTACGCCTGCGTGCATTGCCGCGCCGACGCCCAGCACACCCGCGACCCCGAGGAGCTTTCGACCGAGGAGGCCAAGGGCCTCATCGATCGTATCAAGGCCTTCGGGAGTCCCATCCTCATCTTCACCGGCGGCGATCCGATGATGAGGCCCGACCTCTTCGAGCTCATCGCCTACGCCACCTCCCTGGGCCTGCGCTGCTCCCTCACCCCCACGGCCACGAAGCTCCCGACGAAGGAGAGGCTCCAGAAGGCCATGGACGCGGGCATCAAGCGCATCGCCCTCTCCCTCGACGCGCCGACGGCCGCGGTGCACGACGACTTCAGGCAGGTGCAGGGCTCCTGGGACAGGACCATGGAGATCCTCCGCACCGCCCTCTCCATCGGGCTCTCCGCCCAGATCAACACGACGGTGAGCACGCACAACCTGGCCCTCCTGCCCGACATGGTGAAGTTCGTGAAGGAGGTGGGCGCCGTGCAATGGTCCGTCTTCTTCCTCGTGCCCACGGGCCGCGCCCACGCCGAGGCCATGATCTCCCCAGCCGACCACGAGCGCGTCTTCAACTGGCTCTACGAGCTCTCGCAGAAAGGCGACTTCGACATCAAGGCCACCGCGGCCCCCATGTACCGCCGCGTCGCCATCGAGCGGAAGCGCGCCGACAAGGGCGCCATCGACACGACCTTCCAGGGCGCGGGCTTCCAGTACGCCGACGGCCTCAACCGGCCGGTCAAGGGCGTCAACGACGGGCGCGGCTTCCTCTTCGTGTCGCACACCGGGGACATCATGCCCTCGGGCTTCTTCCCCCTCGCCGCCGGCAACGCCAAGAAGGACGACATCGTCGAGGTCTACCGCAACCACAGGCTCTTCAAGGAGCTCCGCGACCCCTCCCTCCTGAAGGGACGCTGCGGGGTCTGCGAATACAAGGTGGTCTGCGGAGGCCAGCGGGGTCGAGCCTGGGCCATGACCGGGGACTATCTCGAGACCGATCCGGCCTGCAGTTTCGTCCCGCCTCAATGGGACGCCGTTTCTCCGGGCCACCGCGCCGAAACCAAGGAGTAATTACGATGAATGACCGTCTTCTCAGGGCCCTCAGGCTGGAGCCCGTCGACGCCACACCCGTCTGGTTCATGCGTCAGGCCGGACGCTACATGGCCGAATACCGCGCCATCCGCGAGAAGTACACCCTTCTCGAGATCTGCGACCGCCCCGAGCTGGCAGCCGAGGTGACCCTGCAGCCCGTGAAGGCCTTCGGCGTCGACGCGGCCATCCTCTTCGCGGACATCCTCCTGCCCCTCGTGCCCATGGGCCTCAAGCTCGAGTTCGCCAAGGGCGAGGGGCCGGTCTTCCATAATCCCATCGCGACGACGGCCGACGTGGAGGCCCTCTCCCTCATCGACGCGAAGGACGCCCTCCACAACGTGATGGAGGCTCTGGCCCTCGTGAAGGCCGAGATCAGAGGGAAGACGCCCCTCATCGGCTTCGCGGGCGCGCCCTTCACCCTCGCCTCCTACATGATCGAGGGAGGCTCGTCGCGCTCCTTCACCAAGGCCAAGCGCTTCATGTACGACAACCCCAAGGCCTGGCACGCCCTCATGGACAAGCTCGCCACCGTCATTTCCGGCTACCTCGTGGCCCAGGCCGATGCTGGCGCCGACGTCCTCCAGCTCTTCGATTCCTGGGTGGGCGCCCTCTCCCCCGAGGATTACAAGGAATACGCCCAGCCCTACTCGAAGCGCATCCTCGACGCCGTGAAGGCGCGCGGAGTGCCCTCCATCCACTTCGGTACGGAGACCGCGACCCTCCTTCCCCTCATGGCGGAGGCCGGCGGCGACATGATCGGCCTCGACTGGCGCACCGACCTCGTGAAGGGCTGGGAGTCCGTCGGGTCCGGCAAGGGCGTGCAGGGCAACCTCGATCCCGTGGCCCTCTTCGCGCCCCGGCCCGAGCTCGAGCGCCGCGTGAAGTCGGTGCTCGCCAAGGCCGCCAACCGTTCCGGTCACGTCTTCAACCTCGGCCACGGCATCCTCCAGGAGACGCCCGTGGACAACGTGCGCGCCGTCGTCGAGATGGTGCACGAGTTCTCGAGGCGCTAGCCGTGCAGGGACCCGAGTTCGCGGGCCTCGCGGCCGCCGCCGCCACCTTCGGGGGCGTCTGGTTCGGCCATGTGGCGGTGCGGAGGATCGAATTCGCCGCAGCGCGCCTCGGGCCCTTCATGCTCGCCTTCCTCCTCGCGGGCCTCGCCCTCGAGGCGGCCGTCCTCCTCTCTGCCTCCTTCGCCCTCTCGGCCTTCCTGGGCATCCTCGGCGCCACCTTCCTCTTCGACGCGCCCGAGCTGAAGCGCCAGGAGAAGAGGGTGAACGCGGGAAGGGCCAGGGCGAACCCGCGCAACCCGCGTCACCATCTCGCCCTGGCCTCAGGCAGGGCCGTCCTCGAGGACCCCCTCGGCGGCGAGCCTCCCGTGCCGGTCTACGCGGGGAGGTCGAAGTGAATCCCGCCGGACCCCTTCTCGGCCTCGCTGCCCTCGCCATCATAGGCCTGGGTTTCGTCTGGGTGATCCGCGCCGAGCGCCGCCTGGGCTGGGCCTGGTGGCCCTGGTTCATGGCCGCCGGTATTGTCGTAATTGTGATATCAATATTCATGCCCCGGCCCTGGCTCTCCGCCCTGGTCGGCATTCTCGGGGCCTCCCTCGTCTGGGGGGCCACCGAGTTCCGGGGGCAGGCGTCGCGCGCGGCCCTCGGCTGGTACCCGGGCGCGGGCGAGACGAAGCGCCGCCCCCCCCTCGAGAGGCTCATCAGGAAACTGAAGGCCCCGGGGCTCTGAGAAGGAGGATTTCCATGGGTCATCGCGTCGTCGTGATAGGCGGAGGCATCGCCGGCCTTTCGGCCGCCTATCGCGTCAAGAAACTCGTCCCCGGCGTGGAGCTCCGCCTGGTTGAGGCGGAGGAGAAGCTCGGCGGGAAGGTGGTCACCGACCTCGTCGCCTCGCCCTCGGGCTCCTTCGTCGTCGAGGGAGGGCCCGACACCTTCATCTCCTACAAGCCCGCCGGCATCGCCCTCTGCCGCGAGCTCGGCATAGAGGACCGTCTCCACGGCACCAACACCAAGGTCCGCGGCAGCTCGGTGATGCGGAAGGGCAGGCTCCACCAGATGCCCGAGGGCCTCACCGGCCTCATCCCCTCGAAGTTCGGTCCCATGGCCCTGACGGGACTCATCTCGCCCCTGGGCAAGCTCCGCATGGGCCTGGACCTCTTCGTGCCCCCCCGCCGCGACCTGCCCGGCCAGAAGATCGACGAGACCCTCGCCGAGTTCGTGAGGCGGCGGCTCGGAGGCGAGCTCTACGAGCGCCTCATCGAGCCCCTGATGAGCGGCATCTACGCGGGCGACGGCGAGGAGCTGAGCCTCGCCGCGACCTTCCCCCAATTGCGACAATCCGAGCTCGAGAACGGCTCCCTCGTGATGGGCATGCTGGCCACCAAGCGCAAGAACGCGAAGGCGAAGCGCGAGGCGAAGGCCGCCTCTGCCGGGACCCAGAGCGCTCCGCGAAGGGCCTGGCCGGCCTTCATCACGCCCGAGCTCGGCCTGGCCGAGATCGTGGACGCCCTCGCGAAGACCTTCGCCGAGGACGAGCTCGTCCTCGGAGTGAAGGCGCTCCGCGTGGTCAGGGCGGGGAAGGAATGGCTCGTCGTCCTCGAGGACGGTAGGGAGTTAAGGGCGGACGCCCTCGTGGTAGCCACACCCTCGCACGCGGCCGCCCCCCTCCTCGAGGGCCTCGATTCCTCCCTCGCCTCGGCCCTGGCCTCCATCCCCCACGCCTCCACCGCGACCCTCTCGATCGCCTATCGCGAGGAGGACCTGCCCCGGCCCCTCGACAGCTTCGGCTATGTCATCCCGAAGAAGGAGGGACGCTCCATCCTCGCGGCCACCTTCACCTCGACCAAGTTCCCCCACCGCGCCCCCGAGGGCTCGGTTTTGATCCGCGCCTTCATCGGGCGGGCGGGAAACGACGCGGGCATCGACCTGCCTGAGACCGAGCTCGTCGCGATGGTGAGACAGGAACTCAAGGAGGTCCTCGGCATCACCGCGGAGCCCCTCTTCCACAGGACCTTCCGCTGGCCCCTGGCCATGCCCCAGTACACCCGCGGCCACCTCGACAGGTTGGCCGTCATCGACCGGGCCGTCGCGGGCCTGCCGGGCCTGGCTCTGGCCGGCAACGCCTACCGCGGCATCGGCATCCCCGACTGCATAGCCTCGGGGGAGGGCGCCGCCGCGTCGGTGGCGAGAAGACTCGGCGTAGCCATCGAGACGCCCAAAAAGGAGATGAAAGCATGAACATCGAAAAGTCGAAACAGCTCTTCGCCGAGGCCCTGACCCTCATCCCCGGCGGCGTCAACTCTCCCGTCCGCGCCTTCCGCGCCGTGGGCGGCCAGCCCCTCTTCATCGACCGCGCGGAGAAGGCCCACATGTACGACGTCGACGGCAACCGCTTCGTCGACTACGTCCTCTCCTGGGGCCCCCTCATCCTCGGCCACGCCGACGAGGGCGTGGTCAAGGCCATCGGCGCCGCCGCCCTCCGCGGCACGAGCTTCGGCGCCCCCTCGCCCCTCGAGGTCGAGCTGGCCCGCCTCGTGCGCTCCATGATGCCGAACATCGAGATGGTCCGCTTCGTGAACTCTGGCACCGAGGCGACCATGGCGGCCCTGCGCCTGGCCCGCGCCTTCACGAAGCGCGACAAGATCGTCAAGTTCGAGGGCTGCTACCACGGTCATGCCGACCTCCTCCTCGTGCAGGCGGGTTCGGGGGTCGCGACCCTCGGCCTTCCGGACAGTCCCGGTGTCACCAAGGCCACGGCCGCCGACACCCTCACCGCCCCCTACAACGACCTTCCGGCCACCGAGGCCCTCTTCAAGGCCAATCCCGGCCAGATCGCGGCCCTCATCATCGAACCCGTGGTCGGAAACATGGGCGTCGTAGCCCCGGCCCCGGGCTACCTCCAGGGCCTGCGCGCTTTGTGCGACAAAGAGGGAACACTGCTCATCTTCGACGAGGTGATGACGGGCTTCCGCGTCGCCCTCGGCGGGGCCCAGGCCCTCTACGGCGTCAAGCCCGACCTCACCACCCTCGGCAAGGTCATCGGCGGCGGCCTCCCCGTGGGCGCCTACGGCGGCCGCGCGGACATCATGAAGATGGTGGCCCCCTCGGGCCCGATGTACCAGGCGGGCACCCTCTCCGGGAACCCCCTCGCGATGACGGCGGGCATCTACACCCTGAGCGAGATCAGGAAGGCCGGGGCCTGGGACAGCCTCGAGGCCAACTGCAAGCGCCTCGAGAAGGGCCTGGCTGGCGCCGCCGCGAAGGCCGGCGTCCCGGTGATCTGGAACCGTGTGGGCTCGATGTTCACGACCTTCTTCACCGACAAGCCCGTGACGAACTGGACGACGGCCAAGGCCTCGGACACGAAGAAGTTCGGGGCCTTCTTCACGGCGATGCTCGAGAACGGGGTCTATCTGGCGCCCTCTCAGTTCGAGGCGGGTTTCATGTCCCTGGCCCATACCGACGCCGACATCGACGCCACCATCGCCGCGGCGGAGAAGGCCTTCGCGGTGGTGAGATAAGGGAAGAGAGAGCATCACGCAAAGACGCGAAGACGCAAGGGAAGAAGAGAGTTCGCAAAGATGGATCGATACTATAACAATTGATATCATCGGTACAATTGGGTCATTGCGTTAGGCTTGGTGGTACTGCATTACGCAAAGGCGCCGGGGAGCCGGCTGTCGAAAGGTGAATGTTCAGACCCGGCGCTGCGCGCTGCGCGCAGCGCG
>Ga0334722_10000891_pt1 | contig 40784 bp, 33 predicted proteins | sample C3_bottom_MG_FD_207210 | JGI IMG/M metagenome (GOLD analysis project Ga0334722, IMG submission 207210) | Sediment microbial communities from Yellowstone Lake, YNP, Wyoming, USA - C3_bottom | ecosystem: Environmental > Aquatic > Freshwater > Lake > Sediment | place: USA: Wyoming | collected...
CGGGCCTCATCGATGAGGGGAACCGCCGAAGCCCTGAGCCGCACATCGAGTCCGCTCCCCCGGCTCAGCTCGCGGAGGTGCCCGAGGAGGCCGAAGCCGGTGACATCGGTCACGGCTCCGATGTCGAAGCCGGGCAGGAGCTCCGCCGCCCTTCGATTGAGGCGTTCCATCACCGCGATGGCCCTGTCGACGGCGGCCTTCGAGGCCAGGCCGCGTTTCATGGCCGTGGAGAGGATGCCGAGGCCGATCGGCTTGGTGAGCACGAGCCGGTCTCCCGGGCGGGCCCCGGAATTTCGGTGGATCCGCGCCGGGTCGATCCGCCCCGTCACGGTCATGCCGAAGAGGGGCTCCACGCCGTCGACACTGTGCCCGCCGATGATCGACACGCCCGCCTCGGCGGCCTTGGCGACCGCGCCGGCGAGGATATTCTCGAGGGCGGAGAGGGGCAGGCGCGCGGCGGGGAAGGCTACGATGTTGAGGGCGAAGAGGGGGGTGCCGCCCATGGCGTAGATGTCGCTCAAGGCGTTCGCCGCGGCGATCGCTCCGAAGTGCCAGGGGTCGTCGACGATCGGGGTGAAGAAGTCGACGGTCTGCACGATCCCCCCACCCCCCTCGAGGCGGTAGACGGCCGCGTCGTCCGAGGTCTCGACTCCGACGAGGACGGCGGGATCGTCGACCGCGGGGAGGCCACCAAGGAGGCGCGCGAGGGCCTGGGGGCGGAGCTTGCAGGCGCAGCCGAGGCCGTGGGTGTAGCGCGTGAGCCTCACCTCGCCCTCCTCGGGAGGCGGGGCGGCCGCGGAGGGGCCCGTCGGGGCGAGGCGGCGCACGGCCGCGATGATCTCCACGGCGGCCGACTCGACCTCGGCCCTGGTCAGGTAGGCGCCGGTCGAGAAGCGCAGGGTGCCCATCGCCCGCTCCAGGGGCAGGCCCATGGCCTCGAGGGTGGCCGACAGCTTCACGCTCTCGGCGTGGCAGGCGGCGCCCGCCGAGGCCGCCACCCCGACGAGCTCGGAAAGGAGACCGTCGGCCTCGAGGCCCGGGAAGGAGACGCTCAGGGTGTTGGGAAGCCTGAGTTCGGGATGGCCGTTCAGGCGGGCCTCCGGGAGGGCCGAGGAGAGGCGCTCCCAGAGGAGGTCGCGGAGCTCGCGGGAATGCCTGGAGCGGGTCTCGAGCTCCTTCCCGGCCAGCTCGGCCGCGGCGCCGAGACCGACGAGGCCGAGGACGTTCTCCGTCCCCGCTCGAAGTCCCCGCTCGTGGCCGGCGCCGTGGACCAGGCGTTCGAGCCTGAGACCGGGCCGCACATAGAGGGCCCCGACGCCCTTGGGCGCGTAGAGTTTGTGCCCAGCCACCGTGAGGAGGTCGACCCCGAGCTCGCGCACGTCGACGGGGATCTTGCCGACCGACTGGGCCGCGTCGCAGTGGACGAGGAGGCCGTGGCGATGGGCGATGTCGGCGAGGGCGCGCACAGGCTGGATCGTGCCCACCTCGTTGTTCGCGTGCATGACCGACAGGAGGATGGAGTCGGGGCCTATGGCCCTCTCGAGCTCGGCCGGATCGACGAGGCCCTCCCGGTCGACGGGCAGGAGGGTCGTGCGGAAGCCCTGGGTCTCGAGCCAGGCGAGGACCTCGAGGACGGCCGGATGCTCGATGGCCGTGGAGATGAGGTGGCGCCCCCGATCCCGGAGGGCCAGGGCCGCACCCTTGATGGCGAAGTTGTTCGCCTCGCTGCCGCCGCTCGTGAAGACCAGGTCCTCGGGGGCGGCTCCGAGAAGGGCGGCGACCTGGGCACGGGCCTTCTCGACGGCCCTCTTGGCCTCGATGCCGTACCAGTGCGTGGAAGAGGGATTGCCGAAGCCCCCGTCCAGGAAGGGCCGCATCGCGGCGGCGACCTCGGGGGCGATGGGGGTGGTGGCGTTGTAATCGAGATAGACGGGCCGAGGTGCGCTGCTCATGGGGACATGGTAGCGGCCTGCGGGCCGCGGGAGAAGGGGCCGCCCTTCTCCGGGGAGCTCAGTCCCGCCGCGTCCGGTACTTCTCGAGCTCGAGGAGGGAGCAGTCGCGCGAAAAGCCCGCCGGCGGGACGCCGAAGGACTGGATGAGGCGGGCCCAGAAATTCACCTGGGCGGCCGTGCTGGCGATGATGACGATGGCCCTGTCGGAGAAGCAGGCGTGGAGGCGCTCGAGCATCGCCGCCTCGAAGGCTACCGGCGTCGAGGTGATGGCGCGCGCGTAGTCCAGGGCCGCCCTCTCGGCCTCGCCGAGACTGGGCACCTCGTCGTAGGAACGGTGGCCGCGGAGGGCGAGAATCTCCTCGTCGGAGAGGCCGCTCTCGCGATACTCGGCGGCGTTCATGTCGATGCAGAAGGGACAGGAGGCCTGGAAGGAGACCTGGATCCGGATCAGAGCCAGGAGGCGACGGGGCACTTCCCGGTCGTCGTGGGCGACGAGGGCCTCGAGGAGACCAGAGCCGAAAAAGGCCTTGGGATACCAGGTGAGGATGCGGTTGGCGAGAAGGGGCCTGCCGAGACCTCCCTCGACCAGGCCGAGAAGAAAGCGGAGGAGGAAGGGCGGACGCGGGGGAGGCGCCATATGGACGTCGCCGGACCCTTCCTCCGCCGGAGCGACGGACCGTTGTTTCATGCGACGCCGCTCAGCTCTCGAGGAGGTAGAGGGCCATGTGGGCGAGGGCGGGGCTCGAGACCTTCCGGAAGCCCGCCTCGCGGGCGAGCCCTTCGACCCTCGCGGGTTCGAGACGGTGCTCGAGCGAAGGCCCCTGGCCTTTATCTTCGCGCCAGGGCCACTCGAGGACGGCCACCCTTCCCTTCGCTACCCGGTGCGCCTCGAGGAGGACGGCCAGGGGCTCCTCCACCTCGTGGAGGAGTTGGCCGAGGAAGACGAGCTCGAAGGAGGCGTCGTCGAAGGGGAGGTGCTCGGCGCTCGCCTCGATGAAGGTCACGCCCGGGACGAGACCGCGGGCCAGGTCGAGGAGCTCGGGATTCGAGTCGATTCCCGTGGTCGCATAACCCTTCGCCGCGAAGGTCTCGGCGAAGAGGCCGGTGCCCGTGCCGATGTCGAGGATGGCGGGGGCCTCTTCACCGGATCGCGGCGCGGCGACACCCTCGAGGCTGAGGGCCGCGACATGTGGAGGATCGAGGAGGGCGACGCGCTCGGGCGAGCGCAACCGCGCCGCCCCTCCCGCGTAGCGCCGGGCTCCCTGGTGCCCGCCGCCCGGATGCCCGACCGCGGAATCCATCACTTGCCTCCGAGGGAGCGGAGATACTTCTGCGCCGAGAGGGCCGCCACAGTGCCGTCGGAGACGGCTGTGGTGATCTGCTTGAAGGGCTTGGAGCGGAGGTCGCCGGCGATGAAGACGCCGGGAAGCTTCGTCTCGAGGGTCATCGGGTCGGCCTCGGCCCCGCCCCACTTGTCCGTGGGGAGCTGGCCGACGAAGAGCTGGGTCTGGGGTACGTAGCCCACGAAGACGAAGACGCCTGCGCCCTCCTTGAGGACCTTGCGTTCACCGGTCTTGAGGTCCTCGACCTCGAGGCCCGTAAAGCCCGTCGAGTCCGCATGGAAGGCCCGGGGCTCGTGGCTCCAGAGAACCTTGATCTTCGGGTTGGCGAGAGCCGCCTCGGCGGCGGTCTTGTTGGCCTGGAACTCGTCGAACTGATGCACCATTGTAAGGGACTTCACGAACTCGGCCAGGAAGAGGGACTCCTCCACGGCGCTGTTGCCGCCGCCGATCACGTAGATGTCCTTGCCCTCGTAGAAGCGGCCGTCGCAGGTGGCGCAGTAGGAGATCCCGCGGCCGAAGAGCTCGGTCTCGCCGGGGACGCCCAGTTCGCGGGGCTTGGCTCCCGTGGCGAGGATGATGGCTTTGGCGTGGATGCGGCGGTCGTCGTCGACGTCGATCTCCTTCCGTTCGAGGTCGAGGCGGACGATCTCGGCGGAGCGGAGGATGCGGGCGCCCGACTCCTCGGCCTGCTTCGTCACTTTCTCCATGAGGGCGTAACCGCCGATCTCGCCGTCGGTGCCGGGGTAGTTGGCGACCAGGTGGGTGAGGTTGACCTGCCCGCCGGGGTTGCCCTGATCAATGATAATTGTGTTGATCTTGGCCCGCCCCGCGTAGATGCCCGCGGTGAGGCCCGCGGGACCGCCGCCGATGATGGCGAGGTCGACCTCCTCGAGTTTCCTCGCGGTGCCGAGAGTCTTGTCGACCAGGCCGAAGGCGTCCACGATGGTCTTCTTGATCGCGCTCTTCTTGATGGCGCCGGAGAGCCTCGGGGCGACCTCCTTGCCGTCCTTGTAGAAAAGGAGGGTCGGACTCGACTTGACTCCGAGGGTCAGGGAGAGTTCGCGGTTCCCCTGACGGAACACCTTGTAGAAGGCGATCTCCTTCCCGTAGAGCTCCGCGAAGAACTCGAACTTGGGGGCCAGGGCCTCGCAGGGCGAGCACTCCTGGGAGTAGAAGTCCACGATGACGGGGCCCTTCGCGCCCAGGACCTTGGTCTGGTAGTCGGCTGCGGTGATTTCGCCAGGCATGATATCCTCCAATTGTTAAGTATTTTGCGTGAAGTCGCTATTCGCGGACGAAGATGGAGAGGTTCCCCGCTCCCCTGATGGTGCCGAAGGCGACCGCCGTCCACACGAGAAGGAGGAGGACGGTAAGCCCCGCGAGAACGGGCTCGAGAAGGGCAGTGCCGAGGAGCTGCCCGAGGGAGCCAGTGGCGACGGCGAGGGCCCCGAGAGGGAAGGTCATCGCCCACCAGGGCAGGCCGAAGTGGGGCTTCATCGCCTTCCAGCCGCGGATCAGCATGAGGAGGGCGAGGAGGAACCAGAAGGCCGAGTAGCCCCAGAGCGCGATGCCCAGGAAGGCCGCCAAAGCGCCCAGGCCCGGAAAGCCGATCGGAAGACCCGTGAAGGACTGGGCGGCGGCGAGCTTGGCCAGGGCGACCACGAGGACGGCCGTGGGCGCCATGCCGATGGCGATGGTCGGCGACATCCTGGGCGGGGGGAGGCCCGCGAAGACATAGCGATGGAAGATCGCCGCCCCCATGAAGAGGAAGAGAAGGGTGCCGATGCCGAGGCCCGCGAGCGCGAGGAGAACGACGAGGTCGGCGACCGCGCCTCGCTCAAGGTGCTTCACGAGCTCGAGGCCGCCCACCGTGATGATGAGCTGGGAGACCGGCGGAATGAACCAGCCGAAGGTCGCCATGCCCAGCTTGATCTCCTCGTTCTCGAAGAAGCGGATACCGAGGGCCAGGCCGAGGAGCCAGATGCCCGCCGCGCCGAGGCCGAAGAGCCAGAACGCCGCCGTCGTGGAGGCCGCCTCGCCGAGGAGCCCGGGCCCGAGGACGAGAAGGTCGAGGGCGACTATGATGAAGGCAATGGGCAGGGTCGGGAGGAAGGCGCCCGCCACGGGATGGAGGTAGTCCTGGAGATAACCCTTGGGATTCAGGACAAGCCTGATCGCCATGACAAGGGTGATGACAACCAGCAGGGCGAGCGAGAGAAAGAAGAAGGCGATCGCCGCCTCGTGCATCCAGGGCAGGAGGGAGGAAGAAAGATTGAGGGCGATGGGGAGGATGGCCGTTCCCATGACGGCCGCCGGCCAGCTCGGCGCGAAATTCCTGATCTCGTTGCTCATCTGTTCTCCTTGGGGCTCCACCCCCCGCTCCCCGGCGGTCCGGCTCCCTGTCTGATCCGAGAATGCCGTGGATCAATCCCCTCCGTCTGTGATACCTGTCACTTATTCGCTCGTCCTTTTTCGGTACTCTGGCACCATGCACGGAATGCGACAAGGAGACGTCATGAATTTCCACCGCTACGACGACAGGCTCGCCTCGGCGGCCCAGCCGACGGCCGAAGAGCTCGGGCAGCTCCGGGACGAGGGCTTCGAGGCCGTCGTGAACCTTTCCCCGGCCAGCACCCGAAACGCCCTCGGGAACGAGGCGGCCCTCGTGGAGGGACTCGGGATGGACTACGTCCATTTTCCAGTCGACTGCTCCAACCTCCGCCCCCTCCACTACCGCAGCTTCAGGGGCATCCTCCGCGGCCTCGAGGGCCGGAAAGTCCTCGTCCACTGCGGGGGCAACATCAAGTCATCCAACCTGGTCTTCATGTACCAGGTTCTCGAACTGGGAATCCCGGCGGACCAAGCCCTCGCCGAACTCAAGACCATCCAGGACCCCGAGCAGAAGTGGTTCGCCTACTTCGAAGGCATGGGGATCATGAAAGGAGCCATAGCAGCATGAAACGGACCATTCTCGCGGCCCTCGCCCTCGCCTTCGGGCTCGGCGCCCTCGCCGCCCCCGCGGCCGCCCAGGCGGTCAAGGGCCCGATCGTCGACAAGGTGCTCTTCAACGCCCGCTCCCAGGAGGACCTCGGCCTCATGGACCTGGCCGCCGGCAAGAGCGACCTCTGGACCTACGGCACGGCCGGCAACGTCTGGAAGCTCCTCCCCGCCGATGTGAAAGCCAAGCTCGAGCCCTACACCGTCTCGGGTGCCAGCTACGTAGGCCTCATCCTCAACCCCTTCCCGGACCGGGCCCCCTACCTCTCCGATCCCGCCCTCGACGCGACGGGCAAGGCCCAGTTCAATCCCCTCGGCATCCGGAAGGTCCGCTTCGCTCTCAACTGGCTCATCAACCGCCAGAAGGTCGTGGCCGACGTCTTCGACGGCGCCGGCGTCCCTATGTTCACGCCCGTCGTTCCCGGCCTCCCCAACGCCTCCCGCTTCAACCTCCTCGCCTCGAGGCTCGGCATGACCGAGCAGGGCGACGAGAAGAAGGCCCTCGCGGACATCGACGCGGCCATGACCGAGGCTTCGGCCCTCCCCGAGCTCCAGGGCCGCCTCGTGAAGGCTTCTCCCTACTGGACCTTCGACGGGAGCCCCGTGACCCTCCGCTTCGTCATCCGCGCCGACGATCCCAACGCTCGCGTGCCCATCGGCCGCTACGTCGCCGACCGCCTCGAGAAGGCCGGCTTCAAGGTCGAGCGCCTCGAGTACGACCGCTCGAAGGCCGGCGGCCTCGTCAACCGCAGCGACCCCGCCTCCCTCCAGTGGAGCCTCTACACCGAGGGCCTCGGCTCCAACGAGACCAAGGCCTACTGGGAGATGACCATCGCCTACGACTACGCCCCCTGGCTCTCCATCATGCCCGGCGGCAACAACAAGACTTTCTGGAACTACTCGAACGCCGAGCTCGACCGCCTTACCCAGGCCGTCGTCAGCGGCAACATCTCGGGCTCGAAGGAGTACTGGGACGACATCCTCGCCGCGACCGACCTCGGCATGCGCGAATCCGTGCGTATCATGGTGGCCGGCAAGACGAGCTATCTCGCCGCCGCCAAGGATCGCTTCAAGGCCCGCGTCGCCTACGGCATCGGCAACGGTCTCGACAAGTGGTCGGCCTACACCGCCGACGTCAATCCCGAGGCCTCCGGCCCCGACAAGGGCAAAAAAGTCCTCCGCATGACGGGCTTCTCCTCGCGGGGCGCCCTCTTCATGAACGCCTGGGACCCCGTCGGCCCCCAGGGCTTCGGCGACACCTACTCGGGCATGATCGTGAAGCAGCTCTCCGACCTCGAGCTCGAGGCCAACCCCTCCACGGGCGTGCCCATGGCCGTGCGGGCCACCTGGACCGGGCTCGCGAGTTCGTCCAACGCGTCCCCCGTCCCCGCCTCGGCCCTCCTCTGGAACCCCGCCTCGAGGAAGTGGGAGAGCGGCCTTTCCTGGGGCAAGGACGCCTCGGGCGCCTTCGCCCCCCTCGCGGGCGCTCCGATCACGGCCCGCAGCACGGCCACCTTCGCCTTCCGCTACGGCGCCTGGCACCACGGCCGACCCGTCGACCAGAACGACTACCGCTACGCCCTCGCCTTCCCCTACGAGCTCTCCTACAAGGGCGGCGCGGAGCCCAGGGCCTTCGACGCCGCCTATGCCTCCGGCGTGAATCCCCGCCTCGCCCGCGCCAAGGGCTACACCTTCAACAAGGACGGCTCGATCAGCGTCTGGTCCGACGCCTACGCCCCCGTCGACCCTGCCCTCCTCGCCTCGCAGATGGTCCCCAGCCTCCAGGTCGCGGCCGTCGCCTACTCGGGCGCCGTCCTTCCCTGGGAGATCCTCGAGGGCCTCAGATCCCTCGTCGTCGACGGAGGCGCCTCGGGCACCGCCTGGTCCTTCAACACCGACGCGAACTCGACCGAGGTCGACCTCCTCAACCCGAAACTCGTGACCGACCTCAAGGCCAGGTTGAACGACTTTATCCTGGCCAAAAAAGTCCCCGCCTCTCTCGCCGGCTTCGTCCCGGCCGAGGAGGCGCTGAAGGACTACCGCCTCGCCCTCGCCTGGCTCGAGGCCCGCGGCCACGCCTACATCTCGAACGGAGGCTTCACCCTCCAGACCTACGACGCCAAGGCCAACAGCGGCGTCCTGGCCGCCTTCCGCGACAAGGCCTACCCCTTCGAGGCGGGATACTGGGTCAAGGCTCTCAAGGCCGACTACGCCAAGGTGGGCGCCGTCACGGTCGCCGAACCAAGGAAGGGCCAGGACCTCAAGGTCAGCGTGGCCGTCTCCCTCGTGAGCTACCCCGAGGTCGTGGGCGCGCCCACAGACAAGGCCGCCGTCACCGTGAGCCTCATGGCCGGCGACAAGGCGACCATCGTGAAGGCCAAGACGACCAAGGCAGGCACCTACGAAGCCCTCATCCCCGCCGCCCTCGTCGACGCCCTCCCCCTCGGGGCCTATACTCTCGTGGCCGAGGCGAGTCTCGGCGCGGGCGACTCCCCGGGCTTCGGCTCGACCGTCCTCCTCAAGTTCTGAAACCTCTCAGCATTATGAAGAAAGGCGCCCGCGACGGGCGCCTTTTTTCTGACATAGGGGAAGCCTTGAATTTCGCACGAAGGCACAAAGTCAGGCCGCAAAGGCACCAAGGTGATAATCATTTAATGAAAGGCTGCCTTCTCGAGTTGCCGCCTCCCGGTTGTTGGAACCTTCAGTGCGTCGGTCTCATCATCAAGGCGGCAAAACCGGCTTGCACGGGCCGCGATATGAAGCGAGTCGAGAGAGCCATGAGCTTGTTCGAGAGACCCGGCACGACCTCGGCTTTGCCGCGGAACAGGCCCTTGAGCGCGGCCCTGACCACGGGCTCGGGTTCCATCATCGTCGCTCGCTTCCAAGGATTGCTTTCGTGACCTGCCACCGCGTGGAACTCTGTCCTCGTGACTCCTGGAGAGAGCACTGTCAGGCTGATGCCGGTCCCCTTAAGTTCCTCGCGTATGGCGATCCCGTAGCTCAGCACAAAGGCCTTGGCCGCGCAGTAGGTCGCGTAGAGAGGAGTGGGCGAGTAGGCGCCGATCGAGGCCGTGAGGAGTATCCGCCCCCAGCCCTCCGCGCGCATGCGAGGGACGAAGAGCCTGGTCATCCTCGCAACCGCTTTTATATCGAGGTCGATCATTCCTGCCTCCGATTTCGGGTCTATGGAGTCGAAGGTTCCATAAGCGCCAAAGCCGGCGTTATTGACGAGAATCGAGCAGGCAAGGCCTCGGGCCTCCAGGGAAGACGCGATCCGCTCGGGTTCCCCCTCGCTCGCGAGATCGGCTGACTCGACGAGCACTCCGACCCCGAACCTCGCTTTCAAATCTGAGGCGAGCGCAGTGAGGGCCTCTTCGCGCCTGGCGACAAGAACGAGGGAGGAGCCCAGCGAGGCCAACTGCCTGGCGAACTCGGCTCCAAGACCAGAAGAGGCCCCGGTGACAAGAGCCCATCTGCCCTCAAGTCTTTCGGTCATATACACTCCTTGCAAATATCGGGACAGTCATCTTGCTAATGACTCTGAGTCATAATATTATAGTGATATGGGAATAGTCAAGTCTAATAACCCCGGGTCATTATGAAACGAGCCTCGACCGAACTTATGAAGGCTGAGAGACGGTCTTCCATCCTCGAAGGGGCTCGGGCCTACCTCGCCCAGCGTGGCTTCGATGAGGTCCGGCTCGTCGATCTTGCCGCGGAGCTGGGGCTCGTCAAAGGTACCCTCTACCTCTATTTTCCGACCAAGCAGGAACTCTTCCTCGCGATACTCGTGGAAGAGCTGGAGGCTTGGTGGGCTGAAGCGGTGGCCGAGGCAGCCAGAGAACCTGTCGAAAAGGCTCTGGGCTGCAGTCTCGCGCGGAGGGAGCTCCTCCTCAGGCTCCTGCCCAGCCTCCACATGACGATCGAGCCCGGCCTGACGGAGGATGGCCTAGCCGACTTCAAGCGCTGGTTCGCCGGCTTCGCCGCCAAGGCTGCATCGGACATCGCAGGCCACTACCCCGCGGTCGCCCATGAAGCCCTCCCCTTCCTTTTCGGCTTCTACGCCCTCGCCCTGGGATCGAGCCAGCTCGCCTTCCCGCCCGAAAGGGTGAAAAAGCTTCTCCTCGCCGAACCAGCCCTCGAAGCCTTCCGTCTGGACTTCATGCTCTTTTTCCCGGCTGCGGTCGAGCGGCTCTACAAAGGGTACGCGGCAGGCGCGGGCGGCGAAGTTCCATAGTCGTTGGCATGCCCTGAAAAATCTCGCACCGTCCCGGCTCTGCCGCATGCCTTGAATCGTCATGAACGTGGCATCGATCGCAAGAGACCAGGCGAGGTCCCTTACGTATGTCTCTATCTTCTCCGCGCCCCTGCGTTCTCTGCGTGATTCCTACTCTCCCTTCGCACCTTCTCTCCCCTTTGCGCCTTCGCGAAATTATTCTCCTCCCGCCTCCCCGCATAAGGCTCCCCTCACCTCCACGGATCCACCACCCGCTCGAAGCCTCGCCCGAGCAGCGCGAAGGTGATCCCCGTCAGCGCGATCATCAGCCCCGGAGGCAGGACCCACCACCAGAGGCGGTTGATCACCGCCCCCTGCACCAGGGCATCGTGGAGCATCTGCCCCCAGGTGACCACGTTGACGTCCCCGAGCCCGAGGAGACTGACCCCCGCTTCGTAGAGGATGATGCCCGGCACCGAGAGGGCCATCACCCCGAAGGCGTAGGGCAGGAGGGGGGGCAGCACGTAATGGAAGGCCCGGTACCAGCGCCCCGCCCCGATGCTCTTCCCGGCCTCGATGTGTCCCTCCTCGCGGATGTGGAGTGCCATCGCGTACACGGGCTTGAAGGCGCGGGTCCAGAAAAAGAGGAGGGCGAGGAGGGCGAAGGTCCAGAGATCGGGCTTGTAGACGGCCGAGAGCACGATGAGGAAGGGAAGGACGGGCATCAGCGAGAAGAACTCGTAGACGCGGTTCAGGACCCAGTCCACCCAGCCCCCGTAGCAGGCCGCGCCGACGCCGAGTATGAGGCCCGTCATCACGGTGAGGAAGCTCACGGCCACGCCGAGAAGGAGGGCCCAGCGCAGCCCGAGGACGACTCCGGCGAAGACGTCCCGCCTCGATGCGTCCGTTCCGAGGAGGCCCGAGACCTTCCCGCGCACGACCAGGGTCGGGGGCGAGGGTCGCTCCGTCCCCGGAAGGACGAGCTCGGTCACGAGGAGGATTTTCGCTTCGGTGTCGTGCAACTCGAGGCGGGCGGGTTCGTCGGGGCCGACGTCCATGATGAGGCGGGCGAGTTCGTCGCCCTCCTCGGCCCGGAGGCCCTCCTCCTTCTGGGCGGTGACGAGGAGGGGAAGGCGGCCCCGGCCCGGAAGGACCAGGGTGAGGTCGTGCGCGAAGGAGGTTCCGAGATCGAAGCGGTAACGGAGCCGCGTGGCTCCTCCCTCCGATACCAGGACCTCGGCCTCTCCCGCCGCGAGACGGCCCCCGCCCGCGTAGGGGTCCCTGCCGTCTCCCGTCCAGGCGGGCGGTGCGGCGGCGGGACCGTCCTCCCAGTAGGTGATGTCGTGCCAGCGCTTCCCCGCCTCCGGAAAGGGGAGAAGCAGGGGGCCGAAGAAACCGGTGAGGACGAGAAGGGCGAGGAGGACGAGGCCGGCGACCCCGGAGCGGCTCTCGAGGAAGCGCCTCATCCCGGGCCCCTGGCTCCGCCGCGCGAGGCCTCTTCGCGGGCGGCCACCCTGGGGTCGAGGCGGCGGTAGGCGAGGTCGAGGCCGACGAGACCGGCGAGGTTGAGGAAGGTCTGCGCCGAGAGGATGCCGAGGAGGACGGGCACGTCCGAACGCTGCACCGCGACGAAGTAGAGGTTGCCGAGTCCGGGCCAGCCGAAGATGCCCTCGATGAGGAGGTTCCCGGTGAGGGACTGGAGGAGCCCCGTGACGAGGAGGGTGAGGAGGGCGGGTCGCGCGCCGGCCAGGACGTGGCGGAAGAGGATGGAGGATTCGGGGAGGCCGCGTCCCCGGGCGGCGCGGATCCAGGGGCTGTCGACGAGTCCGGCCACGAGGTTCCTCACCTCGAGGGCGAAGCCCCAGAGGTTCAGGAGGACGAGGACCAGGAGGGGAAGGAGGAGGTGCCAGAGGAGGTCGAGGAGGCCGGCGAAGCCCCTCGGGGCGGGATTGACGTGAGTCCCGCCCGCCGGGAAAAGGGGCAGGGCGTAGGCGAAGGCCGCGAGGGCCAGCATGCCGATCCACCAGGAGGGAAGGCCCTTCAGGATCATGGGGACGAAGGAGAGGGCGCGGTCGAGGAGTCCTCCGCGCCTCGTGGCCGCGAGGAGGCCTAGGAGAGTGCCGAGGGCCATGACGAGGAGGGCCTCGGTGCCGAAGAGGAGAAGGGTGTTGGGCAGGGCCTCGAGGATGAGGGCGGAGACCTCGTTGTCCCCCGCGGCGGTCCGGAGGCTCCCGGCCCGGCCGAAATCGAGGAGGAGGACGTCCCGGGCCCCGTAGAGGACGCGGGCGATCCAGGGATCGTCGAGATGGTGACGGCTCAGGGCCGCGCGAAGGGTCTCGGTCCGGAGGGCTTCGAAGTCGGCGGCTCCGAGGCTGCCCGCGGCCCGGAGGTCCTGCACCGTCTCCTCCTCGACGAGGGAACGGAGGCTCGCATCGGCGACCTTGTTGAAGACCGCCGAGAGGGTGAGGACGAGGGCGAGGTACATGACGAGGCCGTGGAGGATGCGGCGGAGGGCGAAGGAGGAGCCGAGCTTCATGAGGTCCCGGGGGCGAAGGGCGCTGGATCCGGCGGAGTCGGAACGAGCCCGGTCCGCCGCTCCCGCCCTAGGCCTTCTCCACCAGATGGCGCAGGATGGTCTTCAGCTTCGCGGGGTCGCTACGCCTCGGGTCGCCGAGGTAGATCTCGTGGTGCTTCCCCTCCGGTCCGGTCCGGTCGCGATAGCCCTCCTGGACCATGAAGGTCCTCATGCGGGCTATCGACTCGGGCTCGGTGGCGTAGGGCCCGAGGTGGAGAAGCTGGACGCAAGGACCCTCGGCGTAGGTCTCGAGGCGGAGCCTGCCCAGGATGGGCGAGTCGCCCTTCTTCTCGCGCACCGAGTCCAGGGCTTCGGCGAAGTCCGCCGGCCCTACCGCGTCGGGCTGGAGGATCATCAGCTTGTAGTGCCAGTTGTCCTTCACCGAGAGGTCGAATTGGCCGTCTTCCACCCACCAGAGGCCCTCGAGGGGCATCACCGGATAGTCCACGGGATCCGCCGCTCTCTTCTTGAGGGCGAACTTGAGGGTGAAGCAGAGCCCGTAGAGGGCCTCCGAGGCCTCGGCGAAACCGGGGGAGTCGCCCGGCCCCCGGCCCTTCTCGATGGCTCCCTCGATGACGGCGAAGCGGAGGGGGGGAGGTTCGACGAGGACGCAGCCCCCGGCATGCGGAGCATAGAGGGCCTTGTAGTCCTGCCTCAGGTCAACCGTTCGCATGATGCCTCCACGGTCCCATTGTAGCATGGACAGGCTTTCACGGCTTCCCCACCTTGCCCCGCCCCCTCCGGGCCGCGTACCATCGCGGCGAGGGGGCCTCCGCATGGAACTCAAGAAGATCGCCAGCTTCCAGGTCGACCACACCAGGCTCGATCGGGGCATGTATGTCTCGCGGGTCGACGGGGACGTCGTCACCTACGACATCCGCATGAAGGTGCCCAACGCGGGCTCCTATTTGGGCATGGCCGCCATCCACACCCTCGAGCACCTGGTCGCCACCTACCTCCGCAGCACGGAGTTCTCGGAGCGCATCCTCTATTTCGGGCCCATGGGCTGCCGGACAGGCTGCTACCTCCTCTCCCGCGGCCTCTCCCACGCCGAGGCCATCGCCCTCGTGCGGGAGGCCTTCGAGTTCGTGGCCGCCTACGAGGGGCCCGTGCCGGGCGTCTCGGCGGTCGAGTGCGGGAACTGGGAGGAGCACGACCTGGCGGGCGCCCGCGAGGAGGCCCGCCTCTTCGCCCCGGTCCTCAGGGGCTATGACGAGTCGAGGCTCGCCTACCGAAGCTGAGCCCCGCCCTTCGATGCCCGGGAACGAAAAGCCTCGCCGCGGGAGAACTACCTCCAGAATTTGAAACACCTGTTTCATTTGAAGGACAATTCACCCATTCCCGGCCCCCATCAACAGGGTCCTCGGAATATTCCCGCCCCGGCCCCCTGAAATAGGGCTCCCTCCGTCCTTCCTGCCCGCGCGGCGCCCTCGCTAGAATCCCGAAATGGAAGGGTTCGGCAGGAAGTTTGACGTCGGGGTCCTCGGAGCGACAGGGATGGTCGGACAGCGCTATCTCACGCTCCTCCGCGACCACCCCTGGTTCAGGCTCAGCTTCGTCGCGGCCTCGCCGCGGAGCGCGGGCCTGCGCTACGCCGAGGCGGTCGAGGGACGCTGGCACCAGACCACGGAGATCCCCGCGGAATTCCGCGACCTCATCCTCGCCGACGCCTCCGATCCCGCCGCGGCCGAGGGTCGCTGCTCCCTGGTCTTCTCCTGCCTCGAGGCCGGGAAGGCCGAGATCCAGGCCCTCGAGCTGGCCTGGGCCGCGGCCGGCCATCCCCTGGTCAGCAACTCCTCGGCCCATCGCGGCACGGCCGACGTCCCGATGATCGTGCCCGAGATCAATCCCGGCCATGCCGCCCTCATCGACGTCCAGAGGAGGCGGCGGGGCTTCACGACGGGCTTCGTGGCCGTCAAACCCAACTGCTCGGTGCAGAGCTGGCTGGCCCCCGTCCACGCCCTCCGTGAGGCGGGTTATGCGATCGACCGCCTCGTCGTCAACACCTTCCAGGCCGCCTCGGGCGCGGGCCATCCCGGAGTGGCCTCCCTCGACCTCATCGACAACATGGTGCCCTACATCGGCGGCGAGGAGGAGAAGACCGAGCGCGAGCCCCTCAAGATCCTCGGCCGCATCGAGGGCGAGGACCTCGTCGAGGCCGAGGAGCCCCGGATCTCCGCCCACTGCAACCGCGTGCCCGTGAGCGACGGGCACGGAGCGGCCGTAAGCCTCGGTTTCTCGGGCAAGAAGCCCGCCCTGGCCGAGGTCGCCGCGATCTGGCGCGCCTTCCGCGGCGAACCCCAGGAGCGCGGCCTCCCCCTCGCGCCGCCCTCCCCCATCATCCTCCGCGAGGAGCTCGACCGCCCCCAACCCCGGCGCGACCGCGACGCGGGGGGCGGCATGGCCGTCTCCGTGGGCCGCCTCAGGTCCTGCCCCGTCCTCGACCTGCGCTTCTTCGGCATCTCCCACAACACCGTGCGCGGGGCGGCCGGCGGCGCCATCCTCATGGCCGAACTCCTCGCGGCCCGGGGCTACCTTCCGTGAGGACCCGACCTCTCCCCGGGGACGCGGAAATGCCCCTTGACCGCGCATCTTCGCGAAGCTACAGTCTGCGAATCCGGGTTGCGATGGCCTCAGGGCGTGGTCGCACCCGGAGTGATGGAAAGCCGCAGCGGCCGGACCGGGAAGGGAGACGTTCCCGCCTCGCCCCGGCGAGCCCCTCCGCCCCGCCGGCCTTTCCATCTTTCATTTTACCCCCCGTTCCGGGCCCTCGGCCCGAAAGGCCCGCATGAAGCGACCAATTGTCACGTTCTCCCGCCCGGAGGGGCGCCATGAGGGTGCTTGATGCCCTCGAGGGCGGCCGGCCCCGAATCTCCATCGAAGTGGTCCCGCCCGCCCGCGGCGGCGACCTGGACTCCATCAAGGCGGCCGTCGAGGCCGTCATGCCCTGGGAACCAGCCTTCGTCAGCGTCACCGACCACGCGGGGGGCCGGGCCTGGGTCGACGGCGCCGGAGGTCCCCGGCTCGTGGCCCTGCGCACGCGACCCGGCACCCTGGGCACGGCCGTCGCCCTCCGAGAGGCCTTCCGCGTCGCCACGGTGCCCCACCTCGTCGCCCTCGGCATGGACAGGCTCGCCGTCGAGGACCTCCTCATCGATCTCCACCACGCGGGCTTCCACGACGTCTTCGCCGTCCGAGGCGACGACCGCGGCGAGGCCCAGAACCAGGCCGAGGCGGGCGGGGCGGGAGGCGGGGAGGGCCGCCACAAGGACGCTACCGAGCTCGTGCGCCACATCGCCGACCTCAACGCGGGGCGCTACACCCCGCCCGCCGGAGGCAAGCCCACCTCCTTCGTCGTGGGCGTCGCCGGCTATCCGGAAAAACACTTCGCCGCGCCGAACCTGGAGTCCGACCTCGATCGCCTCGAGGAGAAGGTGAGCGCCGGCGCCTCCTTCATCGTCACCCAGATGGTCTTCGACGCCGCCCCCTACCGCGATTTCGTCGCGGCCCTCCGTGGCCGCGGCATCACCGTCCCCGTCATCCCGGGCATCAAGCCCCTCCTCCGCTCGAGCTCCCTCTCCCTCATCCCGCGGACCTTCTTCGTGACCATCCCCCAGGGACTCGTGCGGGCCCTCGGCGAGGCGCGCACACCCGCGGAAGAGCGCGCCGCCGGCCTGGCCTGGGCCGAGGGCCTCGCCCGCGACCTCCTCGACGCGGGGGCCCCCTGCCTCCACTGGTTCACGATGGGAAGGGGCGAGACGATGCGCGGCCTCTTGGAAGGGCTCTTCGGCAAGGCATGAGGGTCCGAGGGGCGCGGCTTGAAAAACCGCGACACGCGGCCGGATAATCGACGGCGACGAGGGAGGTTCCTGCGATGTGCGGCATTCTCACTGTACTTGACTTGAAGGGCGATCCCGTCGAGCTCAGGAAACTGGCCCTGAACCGGGTCAAGCGCATCAGGCACCGGGGTCCCGACTGGAGCGGCGTCTGGGCCGACGACCGCGCGATCATCTGCCACGAGCGCCTCTCCATCGTCGACGTCACCCACGGGGCCCAGCCCCTCGTCGACGCGGGCACCGGCCGCGTCCTCGCCGTCAACGGCGAGATCTACAACCACCGCGAGCTCCGCGCCTCGAAGCTCGCGAAGGCCCACGAATTCCGGACCGAGTCGGACTGCGAGCCCCTCCTCTACCTCTACGACGAGCACGGGCCCGAATTCGTGAAAATGCTGAATGGAATATTCGCCTTCGTGATCTACGACCCCCGCGACGGGGACTTCTTCATCGCCCGCGACCACATGGGCATCAATCCCCTCTACTGGGGCCGCGACGGCAAGGGCAATCTCTTCGTCGCCTCCGAGCTCAAGGCCATCCACGACCTCTGCCCCAAGGTCGAAGTCTTCCCCCCCGGCCACTACTACCGCGCCAAGGAAGGCAGGCTCGTGAAGTGGTACGAGCCGGGTTGGGCGAAACAAGGTCACATCCCCCGCGGCAGGCAGGGCGGCGCCGAGATCCGCGAGGCCCTCGAGGCCGCGGTCAGGCGCCAGCTCATGTGCGACGTGCCCTACGGCCTCCTCATCTCGGGCGGCCTCGACTCCTCGGTGATCGCGGCCATCGCCGCCAGGCACGCCGAGAAACGCGTCGAGAGCGGCGAGAGGGAAAAGGCCTGGTGGCCCCGCATCCACTCCTTCTCCGTGGGCCTGCCCGGGGCCCCGGACACGCGTTATGCGCGCCTCGTCGCCGAGGCCATCGGCAGCCAGCACCACGAGATCGAGTTCACCGTGCAGGAGGCCATCGACGCCCTGCCCGACGTCATCTGGCACCTCGAGACCTACGACGTCACCACCCTCCGCGCCGGCACGCCCATGTACCTCATGGCGCGCAAGATCAAGGCCATGGGCATCAAGATGGTCCTCTCCGGCGAGGGATCCGACGAGATCTTCGGCGGCTACCTCTACTTCCACAAAGCTCCCAATGCCGAGGAATTCCACGAGGAACTCGTCCGCAAGCTCGGCGCCCTCCACCTCTACGACTGCCTCCGCGCCAACAAGGCCATGTCGGCCTGGGGCGTCGAGGCCCGGGTGCCCTTCCTCGACCCCGAGTTCATGGAAGTCGCCATGGGCATGGACCCCGAACGCAAGATGATCGACGCCAAGGCGGGCCGCATCGAGAAACAGGTCCTCCGCGAGGCCTTCGAGGGCTGGATCCCGAAGGAGGTCCTGTGGCGCCAGAAGGAACAATTCTCCGACGGCGTCGGCTACTCCTGGATCGACTCCCTCAAGGCCAGGGCCGAGACCGAAGTCTCCGACTCCGACCTCGCGAACGCCCCCCACCGCTTCCCCCTGAAGACCCCGTCCACCAAGGAAGCCTACTGGTACCGCACGATGTTCGAAGAGCACTTCCCGAACCCCCAGGCCGCCGACCTCGTGCCCGCGGGCCCCTCCATCGCCTGCTCCTCGCCGACCGCCGTAAAATGGGACGCAGCCTGGGCCGCCATGGCCGACCCCTCCGGCCGCGCGGTCGCGGGAGTGCACGAGGACGCGCACTAGCGGCCGCGCGGCCCGCGCGAGCGGAGCGAGCGCAGTCGCAACAGCGCGCAGTCGCGGGAGTGCACGAGGACGCGCACTAGCGGCCGCGCGGCCCGCGCGAGCGGAGCGAGCGCAGTCGCAACAGCGCGCGGTCGCGGGAGTGCACGAGGACGTGAACTAGCAGTTAATTATTAGGAATTTTTCGGGGGAAGAGACCTTTCGCGGAAAGGTCTCTTCCCCCGCGCCCCCATCTTCCAAAGGCCTCTCAAGACCAAGCCGGAACGCGGGGGATATCCCGGTCCGTGAAGACCCAGCCCCTTCCCATCTTCCGGCCGATATTGAAGCGCCGCGTGTAGACGCGGAGGGTCGAAGGAGAGACGCCCATGCGAGCCGCGAAGCTCTTTATATCGTAGAGGGTCTCGACGAGCGATGTACCCGTCACCTTGCCGCTTTCGCCGACTGTAAAAATGAGGGCCTGCGTGCTGGCCGACGGCCTGTCATATCCCTCCAGATCGAGTCCTTCGATATGGAACTCGATGCCGTCCCGCATGAGCTTGCGAACTCGGGCGGCTGTCTTCGCGCTGGCGACACAACCGGGCAGATCCGGCGCGTAGCCGGAATAGCCTGTCGCGGTCTTCTCGATGACGACGAGATAGTCCATGCTCACTCCTTTAAACCAGCCTGCCTGCGGATGCTATTGAGCGTTCCACGATCCATGTCATCGCTCGCTTTGCCCGCTATGGTCACAATCCCTGGTTTCGACGCGTGGCGATACTGGCGATGGCTTCCCTTCGTTCGGACCAGCACCCAGCCATCCCCGGTTATCAGGCGGATGACCTCGCCGAACGTCACGGCTCCATTGTAACGCTATCGCTACAACGATTCAAGTCCGCGGTCGTGTTTCTTCCGCGACTCGATTCTTCGCACCTGCCCGAAATTCGGGGCGGCGCGACAGACTGGCGAAAAAGAGCGACCGACGCTGGGACCATGGTTACCCCCTCCCCTGCCACGCTTCTGTCCTTCGGCACCACTTCACCCCCGGCTTCGGTCCCACCCTCGACCCTGCCGTGTTGACCACTCACGCGGCTGCGGCTACTCTCAGCAGGTCGGCGCGATGGATTCGCGGAGGGCGCCGCGGGGAGGCTCCTTGTCCGACAACGCTTCGATCCAGGCGGCACGCGCGGCCCTCGCCACGGGCGGCAGGCTTCGCACCGCCATCAATCTCGGCAATCCCGTCCTCGCGAAGCAGGACGAGGCCACGGGCGAGCTCGGAGGCATCACAGTCGACCTCGCCCGCGAGGTGGCCGGCCGTCTCGGCCTTCCCCTCGAGCTCCTGCCCTTCCCCGGGGCCGGCCAGGTCGTCGAGGCCGTCAAGGCAGGGGCCTGGGATCTCGCTTTTCTCGCCGTCGATCCGGCCAGGGCCGAGGAGATCGATTTCACGGCGCCCTACGTCGTCATCGAGGGCGGCTATCTCGTGCGCGAGGACTCTCCCCTCAGGTCGATCGACGAGGTCGACAGCGCGGGCGTCCGCGTCGCGACGGCCACGGGCAGCGCCTACGATCTCTTTCTTTCGCGCAACCTGAAGTCGGCGACCATCCTCCGCGCCCCGGGCTCCCTGGTCGTGGTCGACCGCTTCCTGGCACAGGGCCTTGAGGTCGCGGCAGGGGTCCGGCAACATCTCGTGGCCGACGCCCGGCGCCTCCCCGGTCTCCGCGTCCTCCCGGGCGCCTTCATGTCCATCCGCCAGGCCCTGGCCCTCCCGAAGGGCCGCGGCCCGGCCCTCGGCTTCGTCGCGGCCTTCATCGAGGAGCTCAAGGCCTCGGGCTACATCGCCGCGGCCCTACAGCGCCACGGGGCCGAAGGCGCCGCGGTGGCGCCTCCGGGATCCGCCGCGACCGGAGCCTGAGCCCGCCTCGGGGGTCGCGCGGCTAGAGCCGCGCCGCGATGGAGCGGAATTCGGCGTCGTCCACGAGGCCGCGCTTCTCGTTGCCGAGCCGCTTCACCTCCTCGAGGATGGCGCCGGCATGGGCCTCGTCGGCCGGCGGCAAGCCGAGTTCGGCCAACTTGTAGGTGATCGAGAGCTTCCCGCTCTTCTTGCCGAGGACCACCTTCCCCTTCCTTCCCAGGAGGGAGGGATGGGTCGCGAACATGGCCAGGGGCTTCTCCACCACGAGGTTGACACCGATGCCCGACTCCCTCGTGTAGTTCTCCTCGCCGACCACGGGCTTGTTGCGCGCGACGGGGATGCCCGAGAGCCGCGACACGAGCTCGGAGAGGGCGGGCAGGGCCGCGATGTTCCTTCCCGAGTCCTCGCGGTACAAGAGCTCCATGGCCAGGACGAGCTCCTCGAGGGCGGCGTTGCCGGTGCGCTCGCCGAGACCGTTCACGCAGGCGTGCACCACGTCGGCGCCGGCGCCCACGGCGGCCAGCTCGGTGGCCACGGCCAGGCCGAAGTCGTTGTGGGTGTGGATCTCGACGGGCAGGTGCGTGAGATCCTTGTACTTGCGCGTGAGCCAGGCCACCGCCTCTGGTGTCGCACAACCCATGGTGTCCACGATGCCGATGGAGTCGGGGGGCGACTCGCGCATGATGGCCGAGAGCAGGTTGTCGAGATCCTCCTCGCGGGCCCTCGTGGAGTCGTAGGGAAAGTAGACCGCGTAGAGGCCCTTCGAGCGCGCGTAGTTGATCACCGGGACGCTCTTCCTGAGCACGTCCTCCCAGGTCCACTTGAACTGGTGCTGGAGCTTGGGCCAGCCGATGGGCACCTCGATGACGACGCCCTGGGCTCCGCAGGCGAGGGCCTGGTCGATGTCCTCGGGCAGGGCCCGCGCGAAGGTGAAGATCTTCGCCCCGAGCCCGAGTTCCGCTATCTCGACGATGGCGTCGAAATCCTCGCGCGAGACTGCGGGCATGCCCGCCTCGATGCGGTCGACCCCGACGGCGTCGAGGGCCTTGGCGATGGCGACCTTGTCCTCCTTGCGGAAGACGACGCCGGGGGTCTGCTCCCCGTCCCGCAGGGTCGCGTCGTGGATGAGGACCTTCTTGGGGGGGGTCCGGGCCGCGAGGACCTCGGCCTTGAAGTCGTAGGGACTGACCCACCAGGCCTCGTCGCGTTTCCAGGGTTCTTCCATGTCGTCCTCCTTCGAACAAAAGGCCGCCCGGGCATCCCCGGGCGGCCGCTTCGGTCCAGAGCCGGCGGCGAGCCGCCGGGTCCGTCCGCCTTAGGGCTTGAGCCAGCCCATCTCGACGAAGTACTTCCTCGCCCCGGGATGGTAGGGGACGAGCATCTGGTCGTCGGCGAGAACGAGGTCCTTGGTGAACTGCTTCAGGTTGGCCGCCACCGCCTGCACCGTCGCGAGGTTCTCGTAGAGGGTCTTGGTCATCTTGTAGACGAGGGCGGCGTCCATGTCGGCGCGGACGATGATGATGTCGGGGGGCGTGCCGACCGTGGGGACGGGGTCCTTCTGGTTCGGATAGGTGTTCGCGGGGATGTTGCGCCTCATGTAGAACTGGTTGACCTTCTTGAGGGCGGCGAGGGCGGCATCCGTGATGGGGACGATCATGGTCTTGTTGTCGAGCATGAGCTCGGTCATGCCGGAGGCGCCGAGGGCGAGGCCGAGAATGGCGCCGTCGACCTGGTCGTCCTGGAGCATTTCGACGCCCTGGGTGTACTCGACGAATGAGACCTTCATGTCCTTGTAGGTGAGTCCGTAGGCCGCGAGGGTCTCGCGGGCGTCGACTTCGCCGCCGGAGCCGACGGGCCCGACCGCGATGCGCTTGCCCTTGAAATCGGCGACGGACTTGATGCCGCTCGACTTGCGGGCGACGACCTGGAAGAGGTCGGCGAAGAGACCGCCGGTGATGGCGCGGATCCAGGGCATCTTCTCGGGGTAGGGAGCCACGCCGTTCGTGGCGCGGAAGGCCTCGAGGGAGCGGCACTGGGCGACATCGATGTCCTTGGTGCGCAGGAGGTCGATGTTGTGGGGGCTGCCGTTGGTCGCGATGGCCACGGCCTTGATGCCCGTGATGTTCTGGTTCCAGAGCTGGCACATGGCGATGCCCGTCGGGTAGTTGAGCCCGCTGACGCCCGCCGTGCCCATCGTGAGATGCTTGACCTGGGCGCCCGCGGCGAGGGCGAGGGCGAAGGCCATCGCCACCGCGGCGACGATCCTGATCGAATGCTTCATCGTTGGTCCTCCTCGAAAAGCATAGACTGCAGTCTCTATCGTTGGTCAGGCTGCTCGCCTGGCGACGATCCTTGGGTATCGCGCGCGCCGGCCGCCCGAAGGGCGGCCGGACGGCGCCTGGGGCTCAGGCGGAGGCCGGCGTGGCCTTTCCCGCTCCCCTCGGCTTGAGGAGGAGTATGACCCCGATTCCGGCCGCAGCCAAGACCACCCCGACCACATCCGTCACGAGCCCGGGCGCGATGAGGAGGATGGCGGCCACGAAGAAGACGGGGCGGAGCCAGACGGGGAACTTCATGAGGAAGTAGCCTTCCACCGACACGGCCAGGAGCCAGATACCCGCGAGGCCGAAGATCACCGAGTGCGCGAGATTGAGCATGCTGACACCGTTGAGGACGAGCTGGCCGGTCGCGTCGGGGCCCATGAGGAGCATGCCGGGCTGGTAGATGAAGAAGAAGGGCACGATGAATCCGGCTAACGCGAGGCGGAATGCCATCCAGCCGACCTTGTCCGTGTTGGCCCCGGCGATGCCCGCGGCCACGTAGGCGGCCAGGGCGATGGGCGGCGACACGGTGGAGAGGCAGGAGTAGTAGAAGACGAAGAAGTGGGCCTGGAAGGGCGAGAGTCCCACCTTGATGAGGATGGGGGCGCAGATCGAGGCCGTGATGACGTAGCAGGCGCTCGTCGGAAGCCCGAGGCCCAGGATGATGGCGACGACCATCGTGAGCACGAGGACGATCATCATATTGCCGCCCGAGACGGCGACGATGCTGTCGGCCAGGATGATGCCGAGTCCCGTCATGGAGAAGGCGGCGATCATGAAGCCGGCCGCGGCCATGGAGATGCCGATGGCGAGGCTCGAGCGGGCCGCGGTGACGGCGACCGTCTTGCCTTCCTTCGGGCCGATCCTCGTCTCCTTCCTGATCCAGGAGAGGATGATGGTGAGACAGACCGAGAAGAAGGCCGAATAGAGGGCGGTGCGCCCCTGCATCATGAGCCACACGAGGACGATCATCGGGATGATCATCTGGCCGTAGCGCAGGACCGTCCGCTTGACGTCGGGCATCTCATCCTTGCTCAGCCCCTTCAGCTTGAGGGAGCGGGCGCGGAGATCGACCTGGAAGAACACGGAGCCGAAGAAGAGCAGCGAGGGGATGACGGCGGCGGCGGCTATCGTGAGATAGGGGATGCCGAGGTACTCGGCCATGATGAAGGCCGCCGAACCCATGATCGGGGGCATCATCTGCCCGCCCGTGGAGGCCGAGGCCTCGACGGCCGCCGCGAAGACCGGCGGGTAGCCGATCTTCTTCATGAGGGGGATGGTGAAGGAGCCGACCGTGGCGACGTTGGAGGCGGCGCTGCCGGAGATCATGCCGACGAGGGCGCTGCCGATGACCGAGACCTTGGCCGGTCCGCCGTTGAAGCGGCCGCCGACGCTCATCGCGAGGTCGTTGAAGAGCTTGCCGAGGCCGCTCTTGTCGAGGATGGCCGCAAGGATCACGAAGATGATCAGGTAGGTGGCCGAGACGTTGAGGGGCATTCCGTAGATGCCGTCGCCGCCGAGGTACATGGCCTGGATGATGCGCTGCACGGACATGCCGCGGTGGGAGAAGACGCCCGGCATCCAGGGACCCGCCCACATGTAGATGAGGCAGATGATGGAGATCCAGAGCATCTGGCCGCCGACGGTGCGCCGGGTGGCCTCGAGGACGAGGAGGCAGGTGAGGGTGCCGACCACGTAGTCGCCCATGTTGGGAATACCGCTCCTGAGGAGATAGGAGTCGCGGTTCACCACGGTGTACACGGCAGCCAGGGCGGAGAGGAGGAAGAGGACGAGGTCGAGGTTGCTCGGCCTTCCCCGCGGGGAGCCCTTGTTCGCCGGGAAGTACAGGAAGGTCAGCGCGAGGAGGAAGCCAAGGTGGATGGCGTTGTGCTTCATGACCTCGGGCATGCCGAGCCCCGCGGTTAACAGGTGGTAGCCGATGAAGGCGACCGAGATCACCATGATGAAGGTGGGCCAGATGGAGCCGAACTTTTTCCGGTAATTGTATTCGGCCTCGGTGTCCTCTAGCATTTCGTCGGTGTCGGAGACGACTACCGGCGTCTTTTTCAACTTGGCCAAGCCTTTTAAGCTCACGATGCCCCCTCTAGGTAGGTTCTTCAGGATCGACTGGACAGGTGGAGGGGGAAGCCGCGATCTGAGATCGGGCCCCAACCACTCATTATATCCTATATCCTATATCGTCGAGCATACCACGTGAATTCAGGGCGCACAAGGCAAATTTTCGCCTTCTCAGCTCCTGAGGGCGCTCATCGCCCGCTTCTCGCCATTGAGGAGATGGGCGTATACCAAGTCCTTGATCCGCATGGGGTCGCGGGCCCTCAGGGCCTCGAGGATGGCGTCGTGCTCGCCGAGGACCTCGTTGACAGTCTGCTCGTGCATCGAGTTGGAACCCTCGGGGAAGTAGCGGATCCTCGTCGACATCCTGTGGACGCGGCGGATCGTGTCGACGAGGAATTCGTTTGTGAGGTGGCGGAAGAGCATCTCGTGGAGGCGGGTGTCGCAGGCGACATAGCGTTCGTTGTCGAAGGGAGGCTTTCGCAGGGCGTCGATCTCGCGCTGGATCTCCTCGATCTCCTCGAGGGGGATCAGGGCCACGGACTGCACGGCCGCGTAGGGCTCGAGGAGCCTTCGCATCTCCCAGTTGTTGCCGATGTTCTCCTCGGTGATGTCCGTGACCACCGCCCCCTTGTTGGGCACGAGGGTGACCAGGCCGTCGGCCTCGAGGCGCACGAGGGCCTCGCGAACGGGCGTGGCGCTCACCCCGAATTCCTCGGCAAGGCGGTCGATCTGGAGCACGGTGGCGGGCCCGTAGGTGTTGTTGAGGATCAGGTCGTGGAGGGCCTCGTACATCTGCTCCCGCATCGAGAGGGTCACTATCTTCTTTTTCACCACGTCGCTACCTTTCTTCTACGCCTTGTCTTCAAAATTCGTCGATCCTATAGGAAATATTTCCAAGTAGGGGCACTATATCACGGAATCGTCAAACCGCAAACCGAGCTCGATTCGGCAGGCCTGAACGACATTCCCCCCCCTTGCCGGTTCCGTATTTCGGTGGTAATAATATAGGATATAGGATGTGTGCTATATCTTTAGCCAGTCAACCACCAAGGCATCCGAGGCCGGGGATTCCAGGGTCCCCGCCCTCCAATTCCCGGTGCCGGAAGGAATCGAGGTAGTGGCATGACGACAGTCGCAGAACAGCTGGTGCGGCGGCTCCGCGAGCAGGGAATCCGCTATGTCTTCGGGGTGCCGAGCGGTTCCTGGCTCTACTACATGGAAGCCATGAGGAAGGAGGGGCTCGAGTACGTCCTCGTGAGCAACGAGGCCAGCGGTGGCTTCATGGCCGACGTCTGCTGGCGCCTCACCGGGGTGCCCGCGGCCTGCTACGGCACCGTGGGCCCGGGGGCGACGAATCTCAGCACGGGCGTCGTCGGGGCCCTCCTCGACCGCTCGGCCATGATAGCCCTGACGAGCGAGCCTCCCGAGAAAATGATCGGGCGGACCGTCCAGATGGCCATCGACCAGCAGGCCCTCTACCGCCCCCTGACGAAGTGGACGACGCGCATCACGGCCGAAAGGGTGGACCAGCAGCTGGCCCAGGGTCTCCGCATCGCCACCGCCGAGGTGCCCGGGCCGGTCCATCTCGGCCTCCCCGAGGATCTCGGCCAGCGCCCGGGCCAGAGCCCCTCCTCCCCCCTGCCTCTGATCAGGGCCCGGCCTCTTCCCCCCGCCGACGAGGCCCTCCTCGCCGCCATGGAGGTCGCCTTCGCGCGCTCGCGCCGCCCCCTCCTCGCCCTCGGCCTCTCGGCCGTCCGCGCCAAGGCCGGAAGCGCGATCGCGGCCCTGGCCGAGCGCCACAGGATCCCCGTCGTCCTCACCCCCATGGCCAAGGGCCTCCTCTCCGAGGACCATCCCTCCTACGCGGGCGTCCTCTTCCATGCCCTCTCCGACCGGGTCGCCGAGACCCATCGCCAGGCCGACCTCGTCGTGTCGGTGGGCTACGATCCCGTCGAGTTCAACTTCGAGGACTGGATGCCCGAGGTCCCCCTCCTCCACCTCGACTCCCAGCCCGCCGACATCGACCGCTCCGTCTACAAGGAAGTCCTCGACGTGACCGGCGACATCGGGACCTCCCTCCGCCGCCTCGCCGCCCTCCCCCCCCTCGACTCGGCCTGGGACCTCGGCGCCCTCGAGAAGCGCCGCGACGCCATGTTCGAGGCCATGGAGCCGCCCGCAGGCTCCTTCGGACCCCGCGCGGCCCTCTCCATCCTCCGCGAGCTCCTTCCCGCCGACGGGATCATGGCCTGCGACGTCGGCGCCCACACCCACCTCATCGGGCAGATGTGGAGGACCCCCGCCCCCAACCTCCAGCTCATGACCAACGGCTGCTCCTCGATGGGCTTCGGGGTCCCGGCGGCCATCGCCGCCAAGCTCTGCATGCCCGACCGCATGGTGGCCTGCGTCACGGGCGACGGCAGCTTCCTCATGACGGCAGGCGAGATGGCGGTGGCCCGGCGCCGCAAGCTCGCCGTGGTCTTCGTGGTCCTCGCCGACCAGTCCCTCGAGCTGATCCGCCTCAAGCAGGAGAAGAAGGGCTTCCCCGGCTACATGACCGCCCTTCATACTGAGGACTGCCCGACCCCCGAGCACGTGTTCGGCGTCCCGGTCATCCGGGCCGACGACCAGGAAAGTTACCGCGCGGCCCTGACCAAGGCCTTCGCGACCGAGGGTCCGGTCATCGTCGAGGCTCACATCGACGCCTCGGAGTACGCGGATCTCATCCAGCGCAAGCACAAGTAAGGCAGGAGGAAAGCCATGGAACAGAAGGACAACGCGGTCGGCTTCGACACCGAGGCGATGACGGCGGCACGGCTCAAGGAAGTCCCCTTCTCCGGGATCCGCAAGGTGCTCGACGCGGTCACCGCGCTCAAGGGCAAGGGCGTCGATGTCATCGAATGGCAGATCGGCCGCACCGACTTCGACACGCCCGAGCACATCAAGAAGGCCGCGTCGGACGCCCTCATGAAGGGCCTCGTCCATTACGCGCCCAACCTCGGCATCCCAGCCCTCCGCAAGGCCATCGGCGAACGCACGACCCTCGACAACGGCGTTCCTGTCGACGGCGAGAAGCAGTCGATCGTCATGGCCGGCGCCAACGAGGGCATCCTCGTCGCCATGCTGGCCTTCGTGAACCCCGGCGACGAGGTCCTCATCTCCGATCCCAACTGGCATCACTACAAGTCCATCGTCTCCCTCGTCGGCGGCGTACCCGTCATCGTGCCGACCACCGAGAAGGACGGCTTCGTCCTCGATCCCGACCAGGTGGCCAGACGCATCACGCCGAAGACGAAGATGCTCTGCGTCACCTCCCCGGGCAATCCGACGGGCTGCGCCCAGAGCGCCGAGAGCATGAAGGAGCTGGCCAAGCTGGCCGTCAAGCACAACCTCGTCGTGATGGCCGACGAGATCTACGCGCGCATCTGGTACGGGTCCGGCAAGACCGCGCCGAGCATCTACTCCCTCCCCGGCATGGCCGAGCGCACCGTCATCATCAACGGCTTCACCAAGACCTACGCGATGGACGGCTGGCGCCTGGGCTGGACCGTGGCCTCCGAGACGAACACCCGCGCCATGCTCAAGGTGAGGCAGTACACCACCGTCTGCGTGAACACCTTCATCCAGCACGGAGCCGCCCTCGCCCTCACCGCCGACCAGAAGTGCGTCGACGACATGATCGCCGAGTTCGCCAAGCGGCGCGACATCATGCTGAAGGGACTCAGGTCCATCCCCGGCGTCACGGTGCCCGAGCCCCTCGGGGCCTTCTATGTCTTCCCGAACATGTCGTCCTTCGGCCTGACCTCCTCGGAACTATCGGACTACCTCATCGAGAAGCACGCCATCGCCACCGTCGCGGGCTCCGTCTTCGGCCAGGCGGGCGAGGGTCACCTCCGGATGGCCTACTCCTGCTCGACCAAGGATTGCGAACGCGGCATCGAGCGGCTCAAGAAGGCCCTCGCGGAGCTCAAGAAATAAGGGGAGGAACCATGCAGCAGTACAAGGTCGCGGTCGTCGGCGCCTGCGGTGCCGTCGGCCAGGAGATGATCAAGACCCTCGAGCAGCGCGGCTTTCCCGTCTCGGAGCTCGTGCCCCTCGACGTCGCCGCGAAGGTCGGAACCTTCGTCGCCTACAAGGGCGGGCAGGTCGTCGTCAGGGAAGCCAAGAAGGGCGCCTTCGTCGGCGTCGACTTCGCCCTCTTCTCGGCCGGCTCCGACGCCAGCATCGAGCTCGCGCCGGCAGCCGCCGCCGAGGGCGCCGTCGTCATCGACAACTCGGCGGCCTGGCGGATGGACCCCTCCGTCCCCCTCGTCGTGCCCGAGGTCAATCCCCAGGCTCTCGACGCCCACAAGGGCATCATCGCCAATCCCAACTGTTCGACCATCCAGATGCTCGTCGCCGCCAAGCCCATCCACGACGCCTTCAAGATCAAGCGGATCGTGGTGTCCACCTACCAGGCCGTCTCCGGCACCGGCGCCCCGGCGATCGAGGAGCTCAAGAAGCAGGCGGCCGCCTTCGTGAAGGGCGAGAAGATAGAGAGCGAGGTCTACCCGCGCCAGATCCTCTTCAACGCCCTCCCCCACATCGATCTCTTCCTCGACAACGGCTACACGAAGGAAGAGATGAAGATGGTCAACGAGACGCACAAGATCCTCGACCCGGACATCGCCGTCTGCCCGACCGCGGTGCGCGTGCCGGTCTTCCGCGGTCACTCCGAGTCGATCAACATCGAGACCGAAAGACCCTTCACCCTCGAGGCCGTGCGGGCCCTCCTCGAAAAAGCGCCCGGCATCAAACTCATGGACGACGCCTCGAAGCAGGTCTACCCGACGGCCCTCGACGCCGACGGCCGCGACGAGACCTTCGTGGGCCGTCTCCGCCTCGACCCCACAGTCCCCCACGGCCTCAACATGTGGGTGGTTTCGGACAACCTGCGCAAGGGGGCGGCCCTCAACGCCGTCCAGATCGCCGAGACCCTCGTCGCGAGGGGCTACAAGCGGAGGTCCTGACCCCGTGGCCCTCATCGTCCAGAAATTCGGCGGCACCTCGGTGGCCGACGAGAAGGCCCGCGCCTGCCTCGTGGCCAAGGTGCGCGCGGCCCGGGCCCGGGGCGACGAGGTCGTCCTCGTCGTCTCGGCGATGGGCAGGAAAGGCGCGCCCTACGCGACCGACACCCTCCTCGGCCTCCTGGCCGAGGCCGCGCCCTCGGCCGAGGCCGCCGCCGACCCGGTCACGAGCGACCTCCTCGTCTCGACGGGCGAGGTGATCTCGGCCTGCCTCCTCGCCGCCCGCCTGGGCGCAGAGGGCATCCCCGCCGCGCCGCTCACCGCCTACACGGCGGGCATCCGCGCCGAGGGGCCGGCCGGCGACGCCACGCCGGTCTCGGTCGACGCCTCCGCCCTCCGCTCCCTCCTCGATCGCGGCCTCGTACCGGTCGTGACCGGCTTCCAGGGCCTCGACGCGGCGGGGAGGATCGTCACCCTCGGCCGCGGCGGCAGCGACACCAGCGCCGTCGCCGTGGGCAGGGCCCTCGAGGCCGACTTCGTCGACATCTACACCGACGTCCCGGGCGTCGCCAAGGCCGATCCCCGCGTGGCCAGGGACGCGCCCTACATGGACTTCCTCGACTACGCCTCCATGTTCCGCCTCGCGCGGCACGGGGCCAGGGTACTCCACGACCGTTCCGCCCTCCTCGCCGAACAGGGCGCCTGCCTCCTCCGCATCCGCTCGACCTTCGACGAGGGCCAGGGCACCCTGGTCGGCCCCGCGGGGCTCCGCGACGCTTCCGGACGCGAACGCCGGGTCCCCGCCTTCGTCGGCCTCGGCTCGACCTCCCTGCCCGACGGCAGTCGCCTCCTGACGGCCGTCTTCGCCAAGAATGCGTTGGGCGATCTCGAAGCCAGGGCCCTGGCCGCCGCCCGGGGCCGTCCCGGCACGCGTCCGGCCGACGATCCCGACGCCCTCTCCTTCACCTGTCCCGCCGAGGAGGCCGGTGACCTGACCCGCGCCCTTCTCGCCGCCCTCGTCCCCGATACCCTGACTATAGCCTGAGAGCAACCCCGCCGGCAGGACCTGCCGTGCCCCAGGCAGCCCGAACCACTCTGGTTCGGGCTTTTTATCGTCCCCCACCCGCCGGAGGGGCTGTCGTTCCCTGGCTGATCGTGAGAGACTTGTGCGATCAGCAGGATAGACGACACAGCCCCGAAGGCGGGCTTGGCGCAAGATTCTTACGAGGAGAGGCGACATGACGATCACGGGTAAACTGGCGGCCATGGGTGCCGTCGTCACCCTCGGCTTCACGGCGATGGCGGTATCCACGGTCCTCGCCATCGGGGATATCCGGGCGATCGACGGGTTGGCCGCCGACGGGATCAATCTACAGCGGAATTTCAGCGATCTCTCGAGCGTGGGCAAGGATCTCCTCATCACCTCGAACCTCAAGGCCGCCCTGGACCAGTGGCGGGCCGCCGGCGACAAATTCACCGCCCTCCACGACAGCTTCGCCGCCTCCCCTCTCCTCAAGGCGACCCTCAAGTCGGCCGGCAAGCCGGAACTGATGGACTCCTTCGACACGAAGTGGAAGGCGACCGCCCAGGGCCTCACCGATGTCACCGAGCTCGCCCAGGGCCTCGTCGGGCAGTACGGCGCCAACGACGCGGCCGTGCCGGGCCTTCTCCTCGGCTACGGGCAGTTCCACGACTCCACCTTCACCTCGGGGACTTCCATGATGAAGTCCGTCATCAGCGCCAACCGCGGCCTCTCGCGCGGCCTCGAAGACCTCGTGGCCGCCCTCGCCGGCGTGACGGAGGCGAAGGTGGCCCGCCAGGTCGCCCTCGTGCTGGCCCTCGGCGCGGCGGTTGCCATCGGCGTCGTCCTCATCTTCATCCTCTTCGCGCGCTCCATGGGCCGGCGGCTCGGAACCCTCGGCGCCGCCATGCACACCCTCAAGGAACGCGACTTCACCGCCACCATCCCGGTGACGGGCAATGACGAGTTGGCCGACATCGCCGCGACCCTCAACGGCTTCATCGGGGAGTTCTCCTCGATCATCAGGGGCGTCAAGAAGATCTCCGAGGAATCCTCGGGCCTCGAGGAGGAGGTCGGCAGCGCCGCCACGCAATCCGCGGCCGCCGTCACCGAGATGACGGCCAGCATCGTGTCCATCTCGAAGCGCATCAGGGACTTCGTGGACTACCTCGAGCGCTCCAACGGCGACGTCAAGAACATCACCCGGAGCATCGACTCCCTCGCGACCAGGCTCGACGGCCAGTCGACCTCGATCGCCCGCTCCACCTCGGCGGTCGAGGAGATGACGGCTTCGATCCGCGGGGCCGCCTCGATCGCCGAGCGCCGCGAGAGCGCCGCGGCCGACCTCGTGCGCATCACCAAGGCCGGAGGCGAGGCGATCGAAGAGACGGCCTCGAGCGCGAAGGACATCTTCCACGACCTCGAGAAGATCGCCGAGGTCGTCGCGATCATCGACGGCATCGCCGGAATGACCAACCTCCTGGCCATGAACGCCGCCATCGAGGCCGCCCACGCCGGCTCGGCCGGCCGCGGCTTCGCCGTCGTGGCCGAGGAGATCCGCAAGCTCGCCGACGCTACCAACGCCAACTCGAAGAGCATCAAGGAGACCGTCGAGGGCATATCCTCGAAGATGGGAGGGGTCCGGGAAAGGAGCGAGCGCTCCAGGCTGGCCTTCGTCGAGGTGGACCGCGAGGTCCATTCCACGAGCGAGGCCCTCACCGAGATCTCGGGCACCCTGGTCGAGCTCTCCCTGGGGAGCTCCGAGATCATGGCGACGATGCTCGAACTGTCGGCCCTGGCCACCTCCCTCCGCGACGAGACCGAGGCCATGCGCTCGCACACCGACCGGGTCCTCGATGGCCTGGGCAAGATCGAGGAGGTCTCGACCATGGTCAGGGAGGGCATCGGCGAGATCGAGGCGGGGACCAACGAGGTCAACGCCGCGATGGCCCACGTCAACGACCTCCAGGCGAAGAGCGGCGAGTCGGTGGGCGAGGTCTTCCGCGAAGTGTCCGCCTTCAAGACCTTCGAAGCCGACGCCGAGGACCTCCCCCTCGCCGAAGCCCTGCCCTGAGGGCGCTCCGGCCGCCGCGAGGCTCCGCCTGGGGAGCCTCGCGGCTTGCCTCCCTCAGGTCAGGATCTTGGGCGGGCCCCGCCTCACCACGACGCTGCGCTCGGCCTGGGCCACGAGGTTTCCGGGGGCCGTGACCAGGGTCCAGCCGTCCTCCGCCACGCGAGTCAGGCGATCCGAGCTCGAGAGGAAGACCTCGATCGCGAGCACCCTCCCCTCCTCGAAGACCGCCGTCGCCGCGGGGTCGTCGTGGCAGGGCAGGTGGTCGGGAGCCTCGTGGGGGGCCCGCCCGACTCCGTGACCGCCGAGCCCGAGGAGGGTGACGAAGCCCCGGCGAGCGGCTTCGACCTCGATGAGGCGCCCGAGCTCCCGCGCCGTCATCGAAGCCCTGAGCTCCGCGATCGCGATGGCGAGGACCTCGAGAGCCGCCGCCGCCAGCCTCCGGGCGGGTCCTTCGGAACTCCCCTCCCCCTCGCCGCCCACGACGATGGGCAGGGCGCAGTCGGCGTAGTAGCCCCCGAGTTCCACCGAGAGATCGAGATTGACCAGATCGCCGGCCGCGAGGACCCGCGCCCCCGGAGGGGCGTGGGCCGCCTCGTTGTTGACGCTCGCCGAGAGAGAGCCGGGAAAGCCGTAGACGAGGCGAGGACCGGAGCGGGCCCCGAGGGCCGCGAGTCTCTCCGCGACCAGGAGATCGATACTGCCCGTCGTGGCCCCGGCGACAGCCGAAAGACTCGCTTCGCGCAGGGTCTCCGCCGCGGCGATGCCGGCCCTGAGCAGAAGCTCGGGGATCCCTCCGTCCCGGATCAGCATGCCTGCGCGGCGAGGTCGCCCAAGCTCTCGAGAAAATCCTCGCCGAGGGCCGTGATCCGCATGCCCTGCCTGGTCACGCCCGTGTCGACGCAGCCGGCCTCCTCGAGGCGCTTCAGGAGATTGCGGAGGCCGTACTCCGAGGTCGCGCCCCTTTTCTCCCGGAGAGTGCGCAGTATGGACGAGCGGCCGAGCCCGCGGTTCGCCCTCGTCGAGCGGCGGAGTTCGGCCAGGAGGAAGGCCGCCGTCGGGACGAGGCCCCTCTCCTCGAGCTCTTCGTGGAGGGCCTCGAGCTCGCGGCCCTTCGCGGCCGGCTCTAGCCGCGGTTCGGGTCGCGGCTGGGTCGCGGCCGCGCCCGGTCCGCCGCCGCGCACGAGGTAGGGCTGCAGGTGCCGGATCGTGACCGGCTCGTCCCCGACCCTGACGCTACAGATGTACTTCACGACATTCTGGAGTTCGCGGATGTTGCCCGGCCATTCGTAGTTGCGGAGGAAGTCCGCGAGCGGGGGCTCGATCCGCAGGGCGACGCCCGAGAAGCGTTCGGCGAAGGCCTGTATGAGGAGGAGGATGTCGTCGCGGCGTTCGCGCAGGGGAGGGACGACGATGGGCAGGGCGCAGAGCCGGTAGAAGAGGTCGCCGCGGAAGCGATGGTCCTTCACCAGGGCGGGCAGGTCGACGTTGGTCGCGGCGATCACGCGCACGTCGATCGGGGTCACTGTGTTGCCGCCGACCCTCCGCACCTCCCTTTCCTCGAGGACCCTGAGGAGCTTCTTCTGGACATCGGGGGTCGCGTCACCGATCTCGTCGAGGAAGATGGTGCCCTGGTGGGCCGTCTCGAAGAGGCCGGGCTTGCCCCCGGACTTCGCCCCGGTGAAGGCGCCGTGCTCGTAGCCGAAGAGCTCGCTCTCGGCGAGTTCCCCGGGCAGGGCGGCGAAATTGAGGGCGACGAAGGGTCCGTTCCGCCGCTGCGAGGCGTTGTGGATGGCCTGCGCGAAAAGTTCCTTCCCCGTGCCGCTCTCCCCCTCGAGGAGGATGGTCATGTCCGTGGCCGCGAACCTCCGCGCCAGCGCGATGCCGTCGCGCACGAGGGGGGACTCGCCGATCACGTCCGCGAAGGTGTATCGCGCGACGTTGCCGCGGCGCTTCAGTTCCCTCCGCACCTTGGTCTCGAGCGCCTCGACCTCGGCGGTCGGGCGCAGCATGACGACGAGCCCCGAGCAGCTGCCGTCGTCGTCGACGATGGGCGTGCCCGAGACGATGACGTGGGCGTCCTTGTAGCGCCGGATGTCGTCGCGGATCGGCTCGCCGCGCCCGAGGTGGGCGGCGAAATCGATCTCCGTCAGGTAGCGCCCCAGGGGAGCCCCCGCCGCCTCCCGCGCCGGCGCGCCGAGAAGGAGTTCGGCCGCCGGGTTGATGAGGGTGATCATCCCCTCCCGGTTGATCGCGACGATGGCCTCGTCGATGGTGTCGACGATGACCTCCATGTTGCGCGTGAGGGTCTTGTTGAGCCTGAGGATGTGCTGCCGACGGACGCTCAGCTTGAGGAGGGCCTCGACATAGTCGTAGGAGATGGCGTTGAGCACCTCCACCGGGATGCTGAGGCGATAGGCGACCTGCATGTAGGTGGAGAGATCGATGCCCCTGACGCCGAGGTTGATGCACTCCTCCATGCCCTCGGGCACGAGGTGCGCGTTGCCCATCGTGACCGCCTTGCGGACTCCCTCCGGGACCGAGGCGCCCTCGCCGGGATGGAAGGGCAGGAGCTCGAGGTAATCGAAGCCGAATTTCTTGATCGTGTCGATGGCCTGGTCGGCGGTCTCGGCCGAGGTGCCCACGACGAGGACGCGCGTGCCGGGCGCCAGGTCGAGGAGAAGATCGAGATTGTCGGTATTGATCGTGCGATCCGCGACCAGGGTGGAGGCCCCCTCGGGGAGGGCGGTCCTGACCCGTTCCAGCATGGTGTGGCTGGAGGCGATGTAGAGGTCGCAGGAGGAGAAGAAGGCGGGAGGTTCCTCGGAGGCGAGGCACCAGGTCGAGGTGTCCACGTAGGCGCCGAGGTAATGCTCGAGCTGCTGCCTGATGTGGGAGCAGGTGCTGATGTTGTACCCGATGAAACAGAGACTCTTCTTCACGGAGCGGACACCTGTCGAGAGCGGATGGCCGAGTATACCCCGCTTTGGGCGAATCCGCGAGTTTGAGTTGCGCGGCGCCGGGCCTGCGCGCGCCGGGACGGCTCATGCCGTCCCGGCGCCGGCTCGCCCCGAGGGCGAACCGGCATTCGGCGTATAGCGACCTCCGGCCCCTAGCGGGCCAGTCGGGCGCAGATTGCCTTGCCCATGGCGGCGGTGCTCGCCTTGCCCCCGAGGTCGGGGGTGACGTCCGCTCCCGCGCCGACGACGGCCGCGACGGCCGCCTCGATCTCGGCGGCCGCGTCCTGGGCCTCCTTGTCGCCCTTCTTCTGCCCGAGCCAGGCCAGCATCATCTGACCCGACATCACCATGGCGTAAGGGTTGGCGATGCCCTTTCCGGCGATGTCGGGGGCCGAACCGTGGGTGGCCTGGGCCATCACGTAGTCGGGGCCGACGCAGAGGCCGGGGGCCATGCCGAGGCCGCCGACCAGGCCGGCTGCCTCGTCCGTGAGGATGTCGCCGAACATGTTGGTGGACACGACCACGTCGAAGGCCTGGGGCTTCATCACGAGCTTCATCGCGAAGGTATCGACCACCACGGTGTCGAAGGCGATGTCGGGGTATTCCGCAGCCACCTGGCGGCAGGAATCGACGAAGAGGCCGCAGCCCAGCTTGAAGACCGTGTTCTTGTGGATGGCGGTGACCTTCTTCATCCCGCCTCGCTGGCGCGCGAGCTCGAAGCCGGTGCGCGCCACGAACTGGGAATTCTTCCGCGTGATGACCCGCATCGAGAGGGCCATGTCCGGGGTGGGCATGAACTCACCCGCGCCCTTCCACATGTTGCGGTCGGGCTGGAAGCCCTCGTTGTTCTCGCGGACGATCACGAGGTCGACGTTCTGGTGCACCGAGGGGACCGAGGCGAAGGACTTCGTGGGCCTGATGTTGCTCATGAGGTCGAACTGTCGTCGGAGTATCGGGTGCGGATTGATGGCCCTGGGATTGTCCTTGGGATAGGCCATGTGGCCGATGGGTCCGAGGATCCAGCCGTCCAGCTTGCTCAGGGTCTCGAGGGTGCCGTCCGGCAGGGTGGCGCCGTTCTCCTTGAGGGAGGGCGCCCCGATGGGGAGGGGCACCCACTCCACCTTGACCGAGGGGTGGCGGGCGAGGCCCGCCTTGAGCACGTCCACCGTGACGGGCACAATCTCGAGCCCGATGTCGTCGCCGTTCAGGATGCCGATCTTGTAGCTGGCCATTTATTCCCTTCCTTCCTTCTTCTCGGCGGCGCTCTCCCTGAGGATGTCGGCGCATCGCACCTGATTGAAAATCCCGCAGTAGCAGAAATTGGCGAGCCGATCCGCGCCATCCTCGGGGGTCAACCTTCCCTTCCCGACCTTGTCCATGATCTCCTTCACGAATTTCGGCGAGATCATGTGGTGACCGCACATCGTCGTGATCGAGAGGGTGGTCTCGTCGGGGAGGAGTTCCTTCTTCCCCCAGATGCCGAGGGAGTAGTTGATCGTGTGCGGCTTCACGTCCGCCTCGCGGCAGGCCTCGAGGACGAGGGGCAGGATGCCCGTGATGACGACGGACTGGCCGACGTCGCGGGCCTTGATGTCCCTGAGAAATTGTACCACTTGGGACTTTTTCGTGAAGACGCCGCGGAGCCGCGACTTGTCCGAGAGCTTCTCCTTGATCTCTTCCGTGGAGCAGCGGACCCTCGGGCCGGTCTTCACATCGCCCCAGTTCTCCGAACCGGCCGCCTCGGCGGCGGCGATGAACTGGAGGGCCTTAGGTCTTATGTCCTTGTCGTTGACGCCCTTGGTCTGGTACATGAACCATACGAAGTCGCGCTTCTGGGACTCGAGCGATCCGGAGCGGTGCAGGCTGTGTGTCATGTGTCTTTCCCTTCCTTCAGTCTGTGGCCAGCGGCCGGCCGAGGCCGACGTTGACCTTGCCCCGGTGCGGGTAATCGATGCCGAGGCCGGCGAGGCAGTCGAGGGCGTCTGTGTGGCCCTCCTCGTCCGTCCTGAGGATGAGGCCGAGGGAGAAGACGGTGTCGATCCGCCCCTCCACCTCCTTGAGGGCGACGAGGACCCGCGATAGGTTCTCGATCCTGCACTTGCCCTCGATGATGACCGAGAGGAGGCGGTAATCGAGGCAGCCCGGATCGAGCCTGCCCGTTGTACGGTCGGGCATGAGGGCGCCGATGGGACTCTCCTCCTGGGGCGCGATGATGAGACCGGCGGAGGCGCAGGCCATGGCCACCTTCTCGGCGTCGCGCATGTAGACACCGACGCCTGGCCTGCCCATGTCGATGCAGAAGCCGACCTCGCCCTTCTTGACGCGGCCGGAGACGTCGTTGGTCTTGGCCTCCTCGGTGCCGCGTCCGGTCACCCCCGTGACCCCGTGGTTCTCCACCGGGTCGCTGATGACGTGCTGGAACTGCTTGAAGAAGCCCTCGAGGGGTCCCTCGACTATGGCGTCCTGCTTGCAGACCTTCATCCGGAGGCACACGTAGCACTCGGTGCAGGTGGCCGGGTTGATGGCGCATTTCTTCGATTCCGCGATGAAATCGATCGCGTCCACCGAGCAGTAAGTGATGCAGGTTTTGCATCCGGTGCACTTGTCGACCTGTATGACGGGCATTGGATCCTTCCTTGCGGTGGTTTCAAATGGCCGAAAGGGCCCCGCTGGACCCCCTCGGCCTGTCTTCTCAGCAGGCCGACTCGATGTCCACGGGCTTCTTGAAGTTCTGCCAGGTCGTGAGGACGACGGAGGCCGCGGCGATCACGAGGAGGACGGTGCTGAGAGGCGAACTGAAGAGCGAGTGCATGACATCGCCCTGATTGATTATGAGGGAGCGGCGGAAGTTGACTTCCATGATGAAGCCGAGCACGAAGCCGAGGACCGTCGAGGTCTGGGCGAGCCCGTACTTCTTCATCACGTAGCCGATGACGCCGAACACGAAGGTGACTAGGACGTCGAAGCTGTTCATGTTGATGGCGAAGCCGCCGGTGAAGACGAGGGCCATGATGCTCGCGACGAGGATGGGCTTGGAGAGCGTGGTGACCTTCATGCAGACCTTGGTCGCCCATAGGCCGATGAAGAACATGAAGATGTTCGCCACGAAAAGGGAGACGAAGAGCCCGTAGGGGATCTCGGGATGCTGGGTGAAGAGGAGGGGGCCCGGCTGGATGTTGTGGATGACGAGGGCGCCGAGCATGATGGCGGTGGAGTTCGAACCGGGGATGCCGAGGGAGAGGAGGGGCACCATGGCTCCGCCCGTGCAGGCGTTGTTCGCGGCCTCGGGGGCGGCGACTCCGTTGGGATTGCCCTTGCCGAAACTGTCCTTGTCCTTGGACCAGCGCTTGGCCTCGTTGTAGGAGACGAAGGAGGCCGTCGTGGCCCCGACTCCCGGGAGGGCGCCGATGACGGTGCCGATCACCGAGCCGAGCATGGTGGAGGGGAAGGTCTCCATCATTTTCTTGACGCCGGAGAATTTCATCTTCTCCTTGATGTTGGTCAGGAAGTTCTCGCCCGCCACCGATTCCTCGACCTGGACGAAGAGCTCCGAGACGGCGAAGAGGCCCATCATCACGGGGATCATCGAGAGGCCGCCGCCGAGGTTGTAGGAGCCGAAGGAATAGCGGGGGACCCCGGCGAAGGGATCGAAACCGATGGTCGCCGCGAAGACGCCGATGGCTCCGGCGATGAGGCCCTTGAAGATGTTGAGGCCGCCGAGGGAGCAGATGAGGGTGAGCCCGAGGAGGGACAGGCCGAAGTACTCGGCGGGGCCGAAGGCCAGGGCGACCTTGGCGAGGGGGATGGCGACCACGATGAGGACGACGGTGGAGAAGAGGCCGGCCACGGTGCCCGACCAGAGGGAGATGCTGAGGGCCTCGCTCGTCTTGCCCTTCTTGTGCATCTCGTAGCCGTCCATGACCGTGCAGGCCGCCGCGGTCGTGCCTGGCGTGCCGATCAGGATGGCTGGAATCGAGCCTCCGTATTCGCCTCCGCAATAGACGCCGGCGAGCATCATCATCGCGATGCCCGGATCCATGCCCCAGGTGAAGGGAAGGAGGAGGGCCATCGCGGTCGAGGCGTTGATGCCGGGGATGACGCCGCCGATGACGCCCCAGAGCACGCCGAAGCCAATCGCGAGGATCGCGAAGGGCTGGAAGGTAGCCTGAAGTCCGATGAGTAGTGCTTCCATGCTGGGCTCCTAAAAAAGGCCGCTGAAGGGGCCCAGGGGCAGGTTCACCGACAGGGCGTACTTGAAGACGACGAAAAGGAAGGCCGTCACCGCCAGGTTGATGCCTATGATCGACTTGAGGTCCCTGCGTTCCATGAACCATAGGATGGCGGCGAACATGAGGGGCACGGCGATCAGGTAGCCCAGGAGGTCGAAGAGGGCGCAGAAGGCCGCGCCTATGATCATGACGATGAGGACGAGGCGGTAGCGCTCGTACCATTTCCCGAGGACGGCCTTGAAGCCGGCGCTCGGCGGCCTGTCAGCCTTGGTCTTGCCGCGCGCGTAGAGACCGCCGACCACCTCGATGGCGCCGAGTACGATGAGGGACCAGGCCATCATCAGAGGCAGGGCCGCGGGACCCGCGGGATCGAGGGAAGTCTTGGCGACCAGGCCGCGCGACTCGAAAACGATCAGAACTCCGAGCAGGATCGAGGCGATCCCCACGGCGAAATCCTTGTAGCTGAACATGCTTCGCTCCATGGTGCGGGAGATGGGACGGCCGGGTCCTCGAGGCCCCCGGCCGTCCATGATGGTCGTCGGTCCTCGTCTATTTCATGAAAGCCTTGATCTGCGTGTCCTGGG
>Ga0334722_10000892_pt1 | contig 40778 bp, 63 predicted proteins | sample C3_bottom_MG_FD_207210 | JGI IMG/M metagenome (GOLD analysis project Ga0334722, IMG submission 207210) | Sediment microbial communities from Yellowstone Lake, YNP, Wyoming, USA - C3_bottom | ecosystem: Environmental > Aquatic > Freshwater > Lake > Sediment | place: USA: Wyoming | collected...
ACTATCACTATAAACTCCAACTTGAACAGTTGTTCCAGAAGCAGCAGTTGATACTGTAATCCCTATTGTGGTTATAGTCTTACTAACAGATAAGACAAATGGAATAGCATAAATCCTGTTTGCTGTAAGAGCTACAGTTGAAGTAGCAGTAAATAATGGAGCTACAAAATAATAGTTTGCTGACAGAGGGGAAGGTATACTTGCTCCACCAGCAACAGATGAAGGAGCAAGCTTTACATTCCCACTTGCTGTGCCAATATATAATTCATTTGTATCGGAACAAAAACCAAGTTCACCAACATTAAGAGTAGGTAAACTTGATTTAGTTCCTCTTTTTACTTTTATCAGGTTGGACATTGATGCTCACTTCTTCAAGTTTCTTTTTTAATTCTTCAACTTCTCGTTTTAATTCATCTCTCTCTTTAGCAATCTGATAAGCCGTTTGTTCAAGCTGATTATTATAAGCCTGTTTGCTGTCTATTTGCTTTTTTAATTCTTCAATCTCTTTTTTTAATTCATCTCTTTCTTTAGCTACTTGATAAGATGCTTGTTCAACTTGACTAATGTAGTTTTGCCTACTTTCTATCTGATGTCTTAAAGCATCAATAGTTGCTGTTTGTTCTGAGAGCAATCTTTTGTTGTTTTCTATTTCTGCTTTTAGAGATGAAATTTCTGAGACTGCTTTTTCTGCTTCATTTTGTAAATTAGCCATCTGGTCTTCTTTACTTCTATTGTCCAAGTATAACTCTCCAATATACCTCAGAAGGTCATCAGAATTTAAAGTTAAATTAATCATCACCAAGTTCCCCCATCAATAATAGAATTATCAGTTAAAATAGTTCCAGATAAATCAGGCACAGTAAGAGTTCTATCAGCTGTCACCGTCCCAACAATAGTAGAAGAATAGCCATTACTGTTGTTATATACTTTATGAGATATTGCACCAATAGCAGCATATGCACTATCTGCATTGTCTCTAACTACCAATACACCGCTGACTGATTTTACTTTTACTCCGCCAGTTCCAAAATAAAATGTAGTGCTTGAAGTTCCAGCATCAGTATTTTGAGTATGTAATCTACTATCATTACCCTGACAAGCTGTCCCAGCAGTTGTGCCATAAACTACATTAACACCATTAGTATCAACAGAAATACCCGTTCCTGCCTTTACGGTCAAAGCAGACCCATTTCCACCAGTCAAACCATTGCCAGCCACATCACTACCAAGTTTAGCAGCAGTTACAGATGTGGCAGCTAATTGGGTTGTCCCTACAGCACCCGCAGAAATATTAGAAGAACCAATAGTTCCAACCTTGACACCATTGGCATCAACAGAGATGGTGGTATCAGCAGCCTTTACAGCCAGAACAGAGCCATTACCACCCTGTAATCCATTACCAGCAACCGCTCCAAGGGCAGCAGCACCAACGCACTGGCTGCCTAAATTACTACTACCAATAACCCCAACTTTAACACCAGAAGCACTGACATTTATTGTGCTATCAGCAGCCAATACACTAACTGTATTACCTGAAAGCTGGAGACCATTACCAATAGTATAATTACCAACCTCACTAAAAACTGTAAATGATATGTTATCTGTTCCAATATTGATAGCCCCAGATTTACCTGCTGCTGTAGCAACAAAACCTTTACCACCATTAGTTGAACCTTCTTCAACAAAAGTAAAAGCTCCCCAACTTGCTGTGCCTGTGTTAAAATCAGCAGCTCTTGACCAAGCACCTGTAGAAACCACATAAATTCCATTTTGTGTGGCATCAGTCTGGTCTTTTACCAGAACCCTATCACCAGTAACACAGGAAATACCATCAATAGTTTGTTCACCAGATAATGTAATATTTCCTGTAGTAGCAGCTTTTACGCTTGCTTTAATATCAAGACCAGCGGCTACATTATCAACATAGTTTTTAGTAGCTGCGTGCATTGGGTTCGTTGGGTCAGCGTGTAAAGTTAAATACCCAGTTAATGTGCCACCAGCGGTGGTTAGCATATTTTTAGAACCAATCTTCTGAACAGTTGAACCATCACCAGCAAACAGTTCTCCTGTATCGGTTCTAAAAGCTAACTCACCAGCAGCCAAAGAAGTAGGATTACTTCCTGATTTCCTTTTAATTTGAATTGTTACAGCCATAGTTTACTCCTTAACTATATTCTCCACAATCAATATTATTAATAGTAATTGGTTGTTTTTGTTGTGTCCAAGTATTATTATATTTAATATAAATAGTATTAGTTGTTGTATCTATCCAAATACTTTCATTAGCACCCTCATTATCTTTAGGCGGACGAGTAGAAAAAATAATATTCTTTTTTAAATCTTTTATAATATCTAAAGTTTTCTTATTGCTCATTGAGAGTATTCTCCACCCACTGTGACCAAGTAGTTCCATAATAAGCAAAATTCTCTCCAGCAATATAAGGTTGGAAATACCATCTTCCACCTTCATCAAGCTCATTTGTAATTGTATAGGTAATTGCTCTATTTGCTACATCAATATCTGCTACCCAATACCCAGTTGCTCCAGACGGTTTTTTATAATAAATTCTGGCTTCAGTTACATTACTAATGTCCTTATTTAAATAATTGATTATTGTAATACCAGCACTTTTAGCATAAATTCTACCCATTTTATTCCTCAAAAATTATTCTATTATTCTGGACTTTCCAACAATAGTAGTAGATATAGAGCTTTCTTTTTTTAAATATACTCGTTTTATTCTTTTAGTAAACAAAGATAAAATAATTGTTTGCATTATATCTATAATACCAAAATTTTCCTTCCTTCCAGCAGAAGCTGTGCTGTGAATAGAAGAAATGTTAATTATTCCTTTTCCACCCTTCTTCCCAAAATTAGAAATAATTTGAGAAGTTGCCATTATTTCAATAGAACTTCTTCCACCCTTTTGTCCAGAAGTATTAGTTGTTTGAGTATGCCCAAAAGAAATTGTTCCGTGAGAAAAAACTTTGCCAAAAGTCAGTGTAAATTGCCCATACCAGCTTGCGGAGATAAAATCACAATGTGCGTCGGTGTCGCCAGCGAAAATGTGGGCGTCATCAAAGTAGAGAGATGAAGAGGCGGCAAAACCTCTAATAATTGTAAATATTAAATTAGATGTCCCCTCTGGTAATGACCCAGAATAACGGGCTGAATATAAGGAAAAAACATCAGATAAAACAATCAATTTAGAATTGCCGCTCCAATCCTGATTGGTGAAGTTATAATAAACATCATTTGACCCAACCTTTGCAAGCAGAGCAAGATAAGCACTTTTATCAACAGTAGAAGCTTTTCCCTTAAGTAATATTAAATACTTTTTACCAGCTATAAATTTAGACCAGATGGATTGATTAATAGCAACTCCGTTATTACTTGCATCAACATCAAGCCTAACTGCATAATTTCCCCTCGTTTTCTGCGTGCTTTCTTGATTTACTATAGATGAACCTTGTTGCCATTCATCCCAATTTGTCAAATTCGTGCTGGAATTCCACTGTTCAAAATCGCCGTCTATCAAAATATCAGGATTGACCGAAGCATTTGAAACATTAGAAGCCGAGCTATTGCCATACATAATATATATTGTTTTTCCACTCTGACTTATACTCGGCAGAAGAACCCAGAATTCACCGCTCGCCTGTCCGTTTGAAACAGAAAAAGAAAGCCTGTATTGAGAAAGTTCCGTCCCGCTATCATCACAAAATCTTATATCATAACCATCAGCCCTACAAATCGCTCCGATGTCTGCGTCGTTGGTAAATCTGACCATAACAGGCACATTAGTAATCCCACCCGCTGGCACATAAGTTCCTGGGATTGTAATTTCTTTTGCCCGACGCCAGTTGGGAAAATTATCAAATATTGACATTATCCTCTCCGTTTGGTGCTTTTATTTGCACCAATAACAATCATTTTAAGTTAGGCTGATTGTTCCAGAAGTTATGATATAAGTTCCTTGTCCTGTATAGGTTTCATTTGTAACCGCAACAGAACCATAAAAAGTTCCACCTGTTGGTGCTGACCATAAGCCAACATATTTTACAGTTGTTCCAGCAGGAATATCAAATACAGGCTGATTTGTAATAGACACTGAGCCATTGCTTGGTGTTCCCCAAGTCAAACTCTTCCGAGCATAAGCAGGAGAACCACCAGATATTTCATTAGCACCAGTTTCTCCTGGGTCATTATTATGAATTGAAGCATAAACAGCCTGACTGATAATGCTTGACAACATAGCATTTTTTGCAGTAGTATTAAGTCCCATTGTTACACTCCATATTCTCTAACACCCTTTCCTCTGTAATACAGAGTTAAGGAGTTTAAAATAAAATCATTTGATAATTCACCCTTAATAATGTATTTAAAAAGTCTTCCTGTTAATCCCGCATCTGTTCCTTTTTCGTCTATTAAATTTGCTCCACCACCACAATAGACCAAACTACAATAAGCATTAGGGTCTCCACAATAAACAGCTTCTGTTCCCTTCAAATAATAGCTGTATTTCTTTGGATTAAAGTCAACCATAAAAGAAAGAGATATATTATCTTTTCCACCAGTGTAATAATTACATCTAAAATACCTCAGTAAAAAGCACATATTCTCTGGTTTTCTAAAATTAAACCAACCACTTTCTATTTCAATAGGAATAGGATAACCTTCATCTGTATCCCCATTATCTAAAAGATAAACATAACCATCAACACCACCAGCTATAATCCTGGTTTCCCCTTCTTCATCAATATATCTTCCTAAACATTTAAAATTATGATGTGGATAAATATTTACCGTCCAAGCAAAATATCCTGCAACAGCGGTAACAGGCATAGGTTCAAAATAATTAATTGTTGGAAGAATAAAGGTAGCCACATATTCTCTCGTCTCTAATCCAGGAGCAACAATTAAATACCTAATCTGATTTTTAGTTGGATATAGAACACCAGTTACTCCACTCTGATTATACGGAGAAATATACCCATCAGCAATTAGTTTGTCTGCAATAGTTTTAGAAACGGGATATAGGTTCTCACCATCAAATGCATACCAGCCATTTTCGGATAAAAACACAACCTGCTTACCAACCCTAACAATTGAATTCGGAGCAATACAGCCAACCTGATAATCAGAAACTTCAAGTCTCTTTAACTCAAAGTCTCCTGTTATAGTGAAGATTTTATTCTTTTTAAATACAACTAAATAATCTGGCAAAGAAGCAATACCAGTTATTTCCTCACCATCACCTTTGCCAAAATACTCATAGTTCAACGGCGGAACAGCATCGCCATTATTTATTTTTGAATAAACAACTAAGCTTTCTCCATCCTCTTCATCTGGACAATTAGCATAAAATAATCTATTTTTATACTCTACTATAAATTTAGCTGTCGGCGGAGCATAGTTATCAAATTCAACAGCTGCTCCTAAATCATTATCAGAACTTGTGTCAATATAATAACCATCTGCATTATCAACTTCAGCAACTAAATAGAAATTAACTGGTTCTTCCCCTGGCTGTAAGCTATAGGTTCTATAAATCCTAATCTTATCAACTTGAGGGTCATCACTCTTCAAATATTCAACTTTTATTCCTTCATTAGAAGGAGAAATAATATCTGATGCTGGAGAAGGATTGCTTTCTATATTAAACAGCGAAGAATAATAAGTATAAACATAAGCATAGTTACCAGTTAATGTCCCAGCAACTTTAGACACAATCGGTTTAGACGGAGATGGAGCAATGCCTATGTCATAGCTATTATTATTTAAAACCTTAAAATTATCATCATAACCATTAACAATATAGCAAACATCATTCAAAATAGCAAAGCTTAACCGTTTGATTTGAGATAAACCATCTCTTACTACTTCCCATCCCTGTGTGGTATGTCTCCATAAAGAACCATTGCAAAGAGCTAATATGTAATTTCCATTAGAAGAATAATAATTTATTACATCAGTTACAGGAGCATCTGCAATCTTTTCAGAAAATAGCTTTGTTACACCTTTCCTTTTTGCCAAACCCCTTTTAGGAGTAAGCTCTATATTAGTAGCTTTAATTAAAGAACGAATATCCAGAGTAGTTTCAGAACTTGTTAGGTCTAAACCTAAAGACCAATCTTTAAGCTCAAAAAATCCTTGAATATTCATTAATCCATTATCTCTTCATTTTGTAGCTGTTTTTTAGCTAAATTTCTAACAGCATCATTATAAAATTGTTGCTGAAGAACTAATAAATATTGCGGAATATTTTCATCCTTTACCTTTGCCTGAATAACAACTTCTACCGCAAGCAATGGATGCAACTCTTCTGGAACATCTTCTAAATCTTGAAATTTAGGCAAATATTTAAGTTTAAAATAATTCTGTTTGCTTTCCGTTGGTGTTGGATAAATCCTTATCTTACCACCCTCAAAACGCCATCCTTCTAAATTATTCTCCTCATAATAATCAAGCATATTGTCTGGAATATATGGAAATATTTTACTTGGGTCAGAAGCTACTTTTAAATAGACTACTCGTGAGCAGTCTTCTGGCAATGGAATATATGGAGAACCTGCAGTAGTTGATAAGTAAGTTGTAACAGAATAAACAGGCACAAGCAATGACCAGAACCGTCCTAAAACATTAATCAAAGCTACTTCTAAATAAGTATCTATTTCAGCATCAGTCCAGTAAGATGCCTGTGGTTCTGCCAGCAATGACCTAACATAAGAACGGAAAGTCGTAATATCCATTTATTTACTCCATACTCTTGTCATAGCATTATAGCCAATTTTAACAGCATCTCTAATAATCTCTTCTTCTTCCTGCTCTGCCTTCTGCACCAACTCAGCATTAGCATCATCAATTTCTTTTAAAATTTTATGAACAGGTCTTTCTGTAAATTTCTTTGCTTTCTTCAATGAATAAATAACTCTCTGGTCTAACGGATGATAACCAATATCTTTTCCATTATCATCCTCATATTTAACAACCATAATCAACACACTGTTCTTTATAATATTATCCCAATCACCCTTGCTCCAGATAGTTGGTTTAGTCAACCATCTGCGGATTTGCCAACGATGTTTTCTTCCATCCCAAACTACAAAATATTCTGGGTCAATATAAGATAGCTCTTTTTCAAACCATTTAGGTGCAATCATTTTTACACCCTTTTTAACTTAATCATTGTTTCTTTTTCTCTATTTTTTATATTAACTGAAAATTCTTTTCCTGTCCTTGTTACAATTTTAAACTCAGCCTCAGGAACTTTTAAAACAATATCATTTAATTCAAATTCATCTAAAACTTCAAACATAACTATTTTAAGCCTATTAAGTTCTTCAGAAGTAATCGTTGTTTCTTTCATTTTAGCTCCAATGTAAAAAGTGATAAGGGGGGACTAATCGTCCCCCCCTCTCACTCAAATTTTATGAAACAGTTACACCAGTTAACACGCCGTGAGCGTTCCTGCAATCAGTGCCGTAGTTGGTATAAATCTTGAACCACGCTTCATAAGCATCCTTGCCAGCAACTGGTTTGATGACTCCACCGCCTTTGTCATCCCAAGTAAGTGGCAGCATTTCATATCTCTTGATATGCGGGCTGGAGATGAAATACATATAACCATTGAACATACGAGGATGAGCAATAATCGGAAGTTCAATATTGCCACCAACATACTTAATGGCTTTCCAACCAGCGGTGAATTCCTGCGTATTAACCAACTGCCGCAAGGACTGCATCATAGAAATTAGCTTATTGCGAATTGCATAAGTCGTCCAAATCTGGTCAACGGGTTCACCATCGGTTCTCTGTTCAATTGCATCCAGAGTTTCCTGAATAAGCGTTTCAGACAAAGCTCCAGCATTGGTCTTTACATAAGCCTGCCACAAAGGTTCGGCGGTAGCATCAATACCCTGAAAAGTGCTGCCAAGGTTTCCATTGCTAACAATAGCACCAATACCAACTACTTCACCAATATCTTCAACAGCGGAAGCATATACACCATAACGATAAATAGCATCACCAGCAGCAGCAACAGAAATGTTGGGAGTAACATAAATTTTATTATTAGTAGCATCAACAGAAGTAATCTGACCAATATATTCTTGAGTGGCATTGGGTATATAAATCTTCATACCCTTCCTGAAAAATTTAGTTGCAGGAGTATCACCAGCCACACCAGCGGGGTCTTTTACCACAATATAGTCTTGAGACGAAGAAATCGCAGTATTAACTTTACCAAGGACACCCGTTCCAAAACAAATGGTCTGTCTGTCCATATCAATAGCAAAGGCGTTGGTGACACCCTTAATTTCATTAGTCAGGACATCAATCCAACCACCCTTACCTTTTGAAGCCTCAATAGAAAAACCATCAACCATCACACGACCATAAATTCTCTTGATTTTAATATAGGTCTGGTCGTAGAGGTTTCTTTGAGCTTCAGGCAGGTCGTAAACATTGGAAGCAGCACCACCAACCGCTTCGCTGAACGCCAGCTGAACAGGAATTACTAACTGCTTACCAGCAAAATCAACGCTCTTTTTCTCAAAAATTGCCCAAGCGGGAACTTTCTTGGGCATCTGGTTTACAATTGCAGGAGCGTAAACTTCCTTTAAAATTTTCTGAATATATTGATATTCTTGCATAGCCATAGCTTATTCTCCTAATTTCATTTGCTCTACATATGCTTTATAGAGCTTTTTAGCATATTCGGAGGCATTATCCAGAGTGATTGTTGCTTTTTCTGGAGTAGATACAACCACTTTTTTAGTTTCGCCAGAAGTTTTTGATACAGGAGTAGTCTTTTTAGCTTTAGCTTGTTTAGCTAAATATTCCTTAATAAGTTCTCCCATTACTTGCTGCTTAATTTCAGGATTTGATGCAAAAATTCTCTTAACAAAATCAACAGAACCGTAGTATTTCTGCGAAGCTTCCATAATCTTTTGCACAGGGACTTGACCACCCGTCAAGAAATGAACAGCCAAAACTTCTTCTATATTAGCAAGTGGGTAGTCTTCCCTGTATTTCTCAATCTCCTGCATCAAGGCTGCTGATTGTTTTTCAACTTCTTTTTGGGCTTGAGCAGCAGTTAATTCTGCTACTTGAGCCTTAAGTTTTTTTAGAGAGTTCTTTAAAGCTCTGGTCACATCATCATCAAAGTCGGTTATTTCTAAAGCCTCATCAGGAATTTCTTCAGCCTTTTGGGCTAAAGACTCCTTCTGAGCTTCAGAAAGCCCACCTTTCTGATGCTGTGCCAGCTTTAAAGCGTCCTCTAACATTTTTTCTTTAGCAGCCAATTCTTCTGCTCTTCTGGCGTTTTCTTCCATCGCTTGATAAAACCGAAGACCTTTCTGCAATAAAGCAACAAGTTCCTCTGGAGTAAAGTCTCCGACCTTTACCTCTAAACCCTTTGATTTAAGGGTTGTATCTTCTTTAATTAGCTCTTTTATTCTCTTAATAGCCTCATTTTCTACTTTTTCATCCTTTTCTACTTTTTCTTCGTTTTCTTCATTTTTTACTTCTACTTTTTCTTCCCCTTCTTCAACGGGTTCTTCTTCTACTTCTTCTTCCTCTACCTCTCCTTCTGTTTCCTCTTCATCAGGCAATTCGTCAATCTCATCAATCATTGACTTAATTGTTGTATCAACATCAACATCATCAAGATTGATGTCTTCTTCAAATTCTTTTTCTTCGTTTTCTAATTTTTCATTTTCCATTAAATTTCTCCTACTATGTTCCCTTCAGTGGGGGTTTCAGATTGCCCAATGGATGGGGTCTGTCCCCCAGCTTCTTCGGGAGTTGATTTCGGATTAGCTTGCTGCAACAGTTGTTGCTGCTGTTGCATAGCTTGCTGTATATATTGCAAATGCTCTTGAATATGGTCTTCAAGAGCCTGTTTTTGTGAGTCTGTAAGCCGAGAATATTGTTCAGATAACCTCAGTCTCAAATGTATTCTCAAATGAATTTCGTGGTCATCAAGTTGATAGATAAATTTCTTTTCTTCTTGAGGCAGAATAGCTGGGTTCTTTTCAATATCGTTATTTTCCCTTAAGGCTTTCTTTTCGTGCATTAATTCTGTTTCATACAGCTGCTTTGCTCCGCCGAACTCAAGCAATTCAAGAATAAGCTTGGGGTCTTTAATCAAGCCAAGCTGAGCTAAACGAATAATCCATTCTGAACGCATTATCCTGCTCTTTGGCAAGGATACATTTGTGGTTACCAGCACATCTGTATTATTTCTCAAATCTGCACCAGCAAATGCAAAGACACTATCCTGCTTATCTCTGCCAACAAGCTTCAATAACCTTGGCAAAACATAATTTTTCTGAACAATCTCAAGAGCATAAGACCACGCCCTTGAGAAAACCGCATCTACTTCTTTTATGATTGGGTCAAGAACACTGTCATCCTGCTCAAGCAACAAATTGACCAACACACCAGAAGCGTGAGAAGCACGCTCTGGCAACCTTCCAAAGCTAACTTCGTGAACCCCACTAATATTTTCTAAATCTCTTTCCAATTCCTGCTTATAAGGAATAGTTAATGGCGGCAAAGTATCAAGCTTTAATTGATGTGGTTCACCAAGTTGAGCAGCATAATCAATCACTGTTAAGCCGCTCTCATCATAAACCTGGTTCTTATTCAGAAGAGCATTTAGTGGAGCAAGAACTTTTATTTTTGATGCCCGCTCAATAGCGAGGCTAATTAGTGTCATTTGCCTGTTATATTCGTGTTGAGCAGGAATTAAATCTTTAAAAATGCTATCATTAAAAGCTACTTCTTTCTCATAATTACCAATAGGAATAGTCATATCTTCATAAGCAAAGAAAGGAATTACTCCATCAACATTTACACCATAATCAAGAATTTTTCCGCCACCAATAATGAAATACATATTTTTTGTCCAGAGTTCATACCTGATAGTAGTATCTTCATCAAGTGAAGAAGTCAAAGCAGGATAAAAATCAAGGTCTTCCTGTCCTTTTGAAAAAACAGCTGGACTAATTATGCCCTGTGCCAGAGATTTTTCCTGCTTCAATTCATCTACATCAACACCATAAGCATCTGCTAACTCTTCTCTATCAACCAGCTCTCCATATAAGAACCATCTCCATTTATCTGGAGAAGAATAAAGTGGGTCGTGACGATAATTAAAGGGAGATATAACTTCCATATTTACATCTCCCTTTTCTTTAACAGCTACCCTAATCGGTTCTTTTGTTTCTTCATCTATAATTGTCTCATAACCAATAATTCCTTCTTTTGTTTCATCCCAAAAAACCCTGACACAAGCCCGATTAGTTAAAAGCAACCAAGCAAAAAATTCTTTTCTAATCTTTTCAAAATTAACTTTATCTGCTAATGCTTCTAATAGTAAGTCACCAATTGTAGCAGCCTGAATATCTTCATATTCTCTTGTATTTGGAACAACACCAAACTGCGGCTGAATGCCACGAAGCTTTCCAAGCATTGTCCGCAGAATTGGTTTTAATCTATTGATAAAAACTCTTCTTCCTTTGAATTTAACTGGTTCAAGCTCTTTTTTGAATAAGTTGTAATCAATGTTCTGATGACCAGCTACCCAGGCTAAAACTTTATTCCAGCGAGGAAATCTAACAACAACATCAGGATGATTGTTCCAGTAAAATTCAACCCTCTTTTTGACAAAGTCCAAATCAGCATCAGAGAGCTTGTCTCCATTTAATAGCTTCTTTTCTATTTGATAAAAAGACATTTTACTTCTCCTCTGCTATTTCACTCCAGTCTTCTTCAAATGCTTTTAAATCAATTTTTGGCGTTTCTTCTTCTGTTTCTTCGTTCTTTTTCTCTTCCTTTTTAATCGGTTGCTCAAATAGTTTGTATTCTGTAAAATTTTTTGCCATTATTCTATTAAGCAAATCTTTTTCTTTTTTCCAATGCAAATATTCTAAACCACCAATTAAAATTATTAAACTTACACAAATTATTGTCATAGCTAAATCCTTTAATATAAATCATCACCTAATAAATTTGTCGTTTTATTCCATTCTTCATTTTCCCAAAAGTTTTTCTCGCTTTCGGCAAATGTATTAGATGCATATGAAGTTATATATTGCTTTTTAGGTTCATTTGGAGTAGGAAAGACCACACAATCAAGAATATATGCTAAAGCATCTATCGTATCATCGTATCTCGTTCTACCAAAGAAAAGTATTTCATTTAACAATTCTTCATAACCAATTGGGGGAAGAAAAATTTTTCCGCTTTCAAACCAACCAGTTAAATTTTTTATTCGTAATTCTTTTGGTCTGTTCTTATGCCTCAATGGAAATAAGATGTTTGGTATGCACTTAGCATAAGCATCGCTTCCCTTAGGAAGCTTCCCCTGTCGCAGCAATTGAGGTAACAAGAAAGAACACAAGTCTCTATAAACTTCATATTTTGTCTCTTCTACGCCAATATAAACTGGCTGATACAATGAAGCAATTTCTATCATTCGCTCTACAGCTTTTAAATCTGTTTCTTTATTACTTTTAGCATAAACTACATATAAGTTCTTATCTGCTCCAGCATCAACGACAACCATACCTGTTTTATCGCTTCCAGCGGTCTCTTTACCAGATGGGTCAATAAGCATATAAGTAGTTCTTATCTCTGGCAACTCACCACGACGCCAGTGCTGTATCCAGTTTCTTTTAAAAATCGCTGTAGAGTCAGAAATTGGGTCATTTAAATACTGCCCAAAGAAAAACTCCGCCTGTTGTTCTTTTATCTTCTTCAGCTTGCTCTCTGGGAATAGCGTCGGAAATGTTGAACCTTTTTCATTTACTGGGTCTGCCCAGCAAGAAATTCGCAAATAATGATAATTATCTTTATGAAGCTCAACTATTGGCTTGCTTCTATGCTCATTATAAGTCTCTACAGTAAAGCCAAAAAATTGATTTAAAAGATAACCATATAAATCATCAGTATCATAACGAGTTCCAATGATAATTTCTGTTCCTCTGCTTTCAAGCAGGGAACGAGATAACTTCCACCAGTCAATAGTCTTATTAATCTGGTCTGGAGTAGAGCAGTTCTCTTTGTTAACTAAGTCATCATTGATTAACATAGAGTAATGCTTTGACACCAAGTTTCCTTCTACTGAACCAGTTTCAACCAGAGTATTTTTAAGCTCTATCTCTTCCAGCGTCCAGCGACCAGCCTGCTTCTCTGGGTCTCTTGGAATTTCTGGGAATAAGTTTCTCAATAATTCGTTATGCTCAAAATTATACTTAATTTTCTTTAAGAACATTTTAGCGTTGGCTAAAGTAGCATTGGATAGAAGAATTGTCTCACCCTTTCTGTTTGGATTAACTAACCCGTTCAAAATAATTTGAGTAATAAATCCAACACTGATAATATAGCTCTTCAGCCAACCTCTTGGACAAAGCACAATCAAGCTCTGTTCTGGAAGAGTTCCATACTTCTGAACAAAATCCGTAATTGTCTTATGCGTCGGCTTATACATATCCTTGAACCCAGGAGTTGGGTCTTCCAGAGTTTGCAGAACAACCCTACACAAAAAATACAAATCAGTAAGGCACTTTTCTCTCCAGAAATCAACTTTCTTTAAATCTTTTATAGCCATTAGCCCATCCGAGCTTCTTTCAATGACCTTTTAGCTCTGTTCCTTAATTTCCGCAATGTCAAAGCTAATCTCGCACGGCGACCAAGTGTTCCACCCTTTTTAGCGGCTGCTTCAAGTTTTGATAAAGGGATTTTTTCTCCCTTCTTTACACCAAGCTGCTTACGCAAAGCACCCTTATGTTTGATTGCTTTTTGTATCCAATTGTCCGCCATTTTCATTCTCCTTTTGTTCTGGGAGCATTTTTATCTCTTCCGCATCTATCACCTCAGCATCAACTAATCCCTTCGCTAATTCTGGTGTAATAACCAGAACAATCTCTCTTTGTGTATGAACTTCTTTTGTCTCTGTATCATATGCCCCAGAAACCTTCAAAACTTTGTCTAAATATTGTCCCCTCGTAAAATAATCTGGTTCGTTCTCTTGCACAACCTTGCCCTTTGAATTATATTTTTTAGGGTAGGTTGCCTCTAATCCTTCTTTTAATTTCTGAGCAATGTAACCGCTGTTTATGCCAGCCTTCTCCATCGCCTCTAAAATAGCTTGCCTGATATGCTCTCTTTTTAAAAGCGTAGAACCATACTCACGATTGGCGTAGCCCGCTGCCAAGGCAGCTTTGCCAATCTGCTCGTATTCCAGAACCTTTTTTACAAATTTCTTTTCTCTGGCAGTTAAAGGAATTTTATTTTTAACTGCCAAGCTCTTCGCTCTCCTCACTGTTTACTCCAAACCTCGCTTCTTGTAAACTTTGCTTAACTTTCTTTTTTAATTTCTTTTCCTTATATTCTCGCTCTATTTCTTGTAGAAGAGCTAATCTATACTGCAATTCATCTACATCAGTCTCATCAGCTTCCCAATTACCCTTCATTGCTTCTTTAATCTTTTTGTGAACTTTTAACTGTTCAGCTTTAACATCATCCAAAGTTGGAAACTGCTCCATTAATTTCTGTTTGTCTTCTTCTCTTTTCTTTTTTTCTTCTTCGGTATAGTCCATTTTTTACTCCTTATTTTGTAAAAACACAAATAGCAGCAAGAGCTGCCAAGGCAATTAAATCTATTTTTGCCATAAAGTTTGTTGATTTATTTGTGTTATAAATTTCTCTAAATGCGGCTTCTAATCTCAACCTTGAAGCCAACTCAAGTTCATACTTGTTCTTATACTGATTTGTTAAATCCAATTGGACATTATATTGCTTGGTCAAATTAAAAATAATCTCATCCTTATTAGCCAATTCTTTTTGAGCAAGACTGAATTTTTCTTTCCAAAGTTTTACCTGCTCCTGAAGGTTAGCAATCATTGCATCTTTATCAGTCAATTCTGCAAACTGTTTTTCCAATTGGTCGGCTTTTTTGTCAAGTTCTGTTTGCTGTTGAGATAATTCTTTTGATTTTTCTTCAAGCTCTTTTTGCTGAGTTTTATATTTCTCCAAAATTTCTTCTTTTTCTTTGATAACTTTGTCAGCCTCTTCTCTTGCTCTCACTTCTGCTTCTTTAACTTCAACTAATTCTTTTTTTAACTTCACAATCTGATTTTGTAAATAGACAACATATCCAGAGAAAGCTAATGATAAGCAAAGAAAAATTATCAGGACAGTTTTTAATTTCATTTCAAAAATTCCTTAGCAGCATTGTTAATGCCATTGGAGATACAGCAAAAAGTGAAAATAATAAGACAAAAGTAAAATTTTTCATAAAATGCCTTAAAAATAGTGGCTGACCCCCACCCCTGTCATAAATAATGCCACTATATTTACCCACAATGACCCTCTTCTCCCATTATACTTACATTATATCACATTTCTTTGTATTTGTCAAGTCCTTCTTCATCAACAGCTATGTTTAGTTTCACAAGAAGTTTAGCAAGGTCTTCTATAGTTGCGGCATAATAGGTTTTATCCTGATTAATTTGCAATAACCAACCGTTCTCAATTTGAAGAATTAAAGCTTGTTTAATTTTATTAATCTTGCTCATTTTAACTCCATCTTAATTTCTTCCAAGATTGCTATAATTTTATCCAGCTTCTCATTAAGCTTGTGAAGCTCCTCAGTAATGGTAGTTTCTTTTTTGCCTACAGGATAATTTGTGGCATATTGAGGATATACTGGGATATACTCAATTTCAGCCGTAGAAATTCCAGAATTGTCAAAATATTCTTTTGCCATAATTATTGCTCATTTGATACAGTTTTTCTGGTAGCCTTCATCAAGAATGGAACTATAACAGCCAGCACAGAAGCAAGCACAGAAATCAAATCCTGAGAAATAGTAACATTAAAAGCATTCAGCACAGGAAGAATAACAGAAGTAATTAAAGCTACCCAGAATGCTGGGTCGCCCCACTTATTCCACTGCTTGACATTGTTCAGAAAATCTTCTTTATCCTTTTTGAATTCGGTGAATATCCACGCCGAAAGAATTAGAATAGCACCGATAATGTTTGCTGGGTCAATTTGGGAGACCAAATGAAGTCTTACACCAAATAACCCAAACAAAGCAATCAGTGCAGTAATGATGGCACTTAAAACTTTTCTCATTGATTTACTCCTTTTACTCCGACAAATTTTATAAGCACATTTTTTGTGCTAAAAATTTTTTCAAAAGTCTTCTGTCCACACTTAGGACAGATTATAGTGTTTTCCAGTGGCTTATCGGAGTGCTTATCACGCTCCTCATAGCCGCAATTCTTGCACTTAAAATCATAAATCATTTTTCTCTCCAAAATTAATAATAAAAATTTTTAAGTCCTTCTTCTTTCTTCCAAAAGAAATTATAGCTAATTAATTTATTAATATCTTCTTCAGAATATTCTTCAAGAATAAATTCAATATATTTTCCTTCATTAGAGACCCACTCGGTTCTTCTGATAGCATTTTTAAACCTTTCTCTGAACCCATCTTCACTTTTAGCAGGAACTAAGACTCTTATGATAGCTACTGGAACAGTCATTTTTACCTCACATATTGTCTTTGCCAGGTTCTGATAGAAATAATTCTTTCTCTGCTTTTCTTCTGTTTATCAATCCCTGCATTGGCTTCTCATTGACATATATCCATCTATCAAATTCCTTAGCAACTTCTTCTAATGGAGAACCGTCATTTAGTTTTTTCAAAAAAGTTGAATGACTAAATCTAAAAATCCCAATGTTATAAGCAAAGCTTAAAATAGCTACCCATTGATTTTCATTAAGCTCTCTTTTTATCAGAGGCTCTATTTGGTGAAAGAGATAGATAACATCTTTTCTCAATAAATTCTCCGCTTGCTCTTTTGTAATCTTCTTGAAGTCTTCATAATCTGTCACGAGATGTCCATAGCCAATTGTAGGAAGACCAGCAAGGTCTGTATAGATTTTCTCACTAAATCCTTCAACTTTTTTTAAAAACTCTATTGCCATATCAATAATTAGCTTTTTGTCCATCATCTATCTCCATATTATCATTATAGCATATTAGATATGGCTTTGTCAAGTATTAGTAATATATATTTTTTTAACTCATAAAATACAAAAATTATTTTGATGCAGTATATAACATAAAATTATAACATAAATTATAATTTGCATTATAACTTTAGTCCGATGCTAATACATAATCCGACCTATCTATCTACACCCCCCTATATCCCCCCTCTCCTTCCTTCCCTATAGAAAAATTATGCTCCATATGTCTGCGAACATTCCGCCGTTCCCGCCGCTGCGAGCGGGTCATCGGGTGATGCCGTCCTTGGCAATCAGAGAAAAAATACTATTAAACTTATCGGATTAATCAGATAAAAAACAAAACTGAGCTTAGCAAGTAAAAGCCGATTAATTTTATCGGATTTAATCCCGATTATTTTACTCGGAATTAATCCCGATTAAAAAACTCGGATTTAATTTAATGGCAATCCCTATTAATTTACTCGGATTTAAAATTTTTCAGAGCTTTAAAATTGAGTTATGATTTAATTATAGCTAAAATTTTTATATTATGATTGAATAGCGGACTTTAACGGTGAGCTTCTATGTTATCAATAAAAATATTATCAATAAAAATATTATCAATAAAAGCTCTGCTATTAATAAAAATATTTAATTAATAAAATTATTATTAATAAGCTCTGAGCTTGCTAATTAAATTATATTTAATAATAAATCTTATTAATCTTATCGGTTCAATAAGATTTAAAAATAAATAAAAAAAAAAGACGGTGAGCAAACTGCTCACCGTCTTTTAAAGACTTGCTCTGATTTAATTAAAATTCATCATCTGAGAAAAGACTATTTAAAAGCTCTGCTTCAACCGTAAAGCCATTAATTTCATCATTGAGCAGGTCTTCAATTGAAACAAAACTAATTAAATCATCATCATCAGAGCAGTCTTTAAAGTCTTCAAAGTCTTCAAATTCTTTTAATAATTCTTTGTCTTTCATCTTAAAGCTCCTTTCATTAAAGTTTATAATACGGTCAGAGTAAATATTTTTTCTATTTGCTCTAATCTTTCAAATAATTCTTTCTCAGTAAGACTTTTCTGCTCTGATAAATACGGTTCAATAATTTTAAATGTTTCAAAGTCCATACTTAAAGGAGCAATCAACCTGTTTCCTTTAATGTGTAACACATTATTTGACCGTTCGCCAAGTAATACTCTTACCGTAAGACCAGAATTAGCAAACTTTTTAATAAAGTTTTTTTCTTTCTCTTTCATTTTTTCTTCTCCTTTCAAATTAAATTTTTTTCTTTTAAAAAATTGTAATTTGCTGCTCTTCTTTTAAGCCAAGGATAATTCTTTAAGACTTCTTCAATTTTACTTTCTCTAAAAATTACATAATCATTAGCACCGTGACAAAAGGAGCAAGTATCTGGCAACCGTAATTCATCTGCTTTCTCTAATTCTTCTCTAATTTCTTTCTCAGTCAAGACAAACTCACCGCCGCCATAATAAAAGTCTTCTTCAATTACAAAGAGCCGTCCGCCAATATCACACGGACAGCCAAGCCAGAAGCCATAAAGTTTGTCTTTCATTTTTAAACTCCTTTCATTAAAATTTAAATTATTTCCATAAGATAAAGCCAGCCAGCAAGCAAGCTTAATAAAAATAAAATAATTATTTCAATTAAGCTTGCTCGCCGTCTTTCTCTTTTTCTTTCTTTCATCTTAAAGCTCCTTCTTTCTTTTTCCATTATACCATATAGCACATTTTAACCTGTTTGTCAAGAGTTTTTTTAAAATTTTATTTTATTTATTATCAATAATTTATAAAAAAATTTAAATCCTATTAATCCTATAAGTTTAGTAAGATTTAAATTAAATAAAAAAATTGCTGGTAAGTTTTTTACTTACCAGCAATTTTATTAATCAATCAATCAGCAGTATTTCCTGCCGTCCAAGACCTGACCGCCGTATTTTTCAGCATCTGATACCATATATTTTTCTTTAAATGTAATACATAATGCTCACCCATTGAATGTTTGACAGTTCCTTGACAAAAGACTATACCGTCTTTTAATACAATTATTTTACTTGGCTGATGATGTGAGTTTGAAATAAAAGCTTGCCATTCTGGAAAAGCCATTTGCTCAACAGCATAAGTTTTTAATGATTTAATTTTGTTTCCCGTCAAAAGTTTATCTGAAAACTTTTCATTGATTAATTTTTTTAACATATTTGAGTTCCCTATTTCCTTAAAAAAATAATCTCCTTGACGGTAAAAGTTTATGCTTCTTTCTGTTTCTGGTATCGGATTAAGTAAGCTCAGAGCTTCTCTTACTGTATTTGCTTTATTTGGCAATTCACATATAAAGTCTTTGGAGTAAGTCTTTAGCGTTTTATCAATTCCATAAAGAAAGAAAAACTCGCCTTCAATGTTTCTATTTGCTGAAAGTAAAATGTAAAACTCTGGTAAATAATTAGCATAATCATCATTATAAACTTTTAAAACATCTAAAACTTTTATGTTCTCAGGATAAATACCTGCTGAGTATAATAAAGGAAAGTCAAGCTCTAAATAGTTTTTCCCGTTAGTATATAATAAATATCTCAAAGAGCTTTTATGCACGGATGTGGTATGGCTATAACGGTGACTATTTACTAAAAATAAATTGTCTTTTTTTATATAAACTCCTATAGCAGCAGAGTAAGAGTATAGTATAATATAATCATCATAATTCTGAATGGTCAGGTTATTTGCTCTAATCCTGTTTTTACTTAATTGACCGTTAACAAACATTCTAATTAATTGCCAGTTTGTCATAGTTTTTTCTCCTTTCCTTAAATTTTTCAATGGAATTATAGCATAAAGCTTTTTAATTGTCAAGTCTTGATAATAAAATTTTTCTATGCTATAATTAGCTAAAATGTTAAGAAAAATTAACAGCAGGACTTGACAAAGACAAACTTTTATGCTATAATTAAGCCGAAAATGAAAATGAAAAATAAAATGAAAGGAGAAAGAAAAATGAAAGAAAGAGAAAATGAAAAGGAAAAACGGTATACTTTAAAAGGCGAAACGGTGGTAAGTTTCTGGGGTGGCGGGACAGGTGCAGGAAAACTGCAGATTGAAACAGATGAAAGCGGATTAGAAAGAATAAAGAAAGAACCTTTGCAGGACTATACCAGCTTTGGCGTTGAAAGTGTGGATTATGTTTGCTTTAAGGTTTACCTTACTGAGATTGAAAGGAAAAATGATATGATTATCAGCACTGAATACCTTAAGCCAGTGAGCGAGATAAAAGCTGGTAAGCTTACTCCAAGAGTTAGAAGGGTTCTTAATAGACTTAAAAAAGATGAACCTGAGCCTATTATGATTTTTTACTAAAGGGGGGATGATAATTCCCCCCTTTTATTTTATTTAAGGGGGTAAAAAATGAAATTGCCAGACGGTGCTAAAATTATTTCTGAAAAAACATTTTTATCTGGCGAGTTAAAGGAAATTATTTATGAATTGAACGGGAAATTTTATTTGACTGATGACTGGTCTTGGACTAAACCTCAGGAAATCTCCAAAGAGTTTGTTGAACAGTATATCGGAAAGAAACTTGACAAAGATTAAATTTTATGCTATAATTATGGCACGATGAAAAATAAAATTTTTAAATGAAAGGAGATTAAAAAATGAAGTATGATGTGTTATTTAACCTTGAAATTAATGAAAATGAAAAAGACTATGATTATGGAAGGTTCTTACCAGATGAAAGCTTTAACTTAATGAAAACAGATGATGAAGTTGAAGAATATGATGATGGCTTTAGCATAAGAAGTATAAAGTTTATAGGAACTCTTGATGAAGAAAAGACTAAAGAATTCATTGAGGAATATGGCGGATATGCACGAGTTGAACCTGTTTTAGCAGATGTTATAGGGATGCCAAGTTATTTCCCGTCTATTTGTCCAGCACTTGTTATAATAGATGAATTGCCTGAGCCGCCAATATACAGTTGTTCAATTTTTATAACGCCAGTTGATGAAAATGAAGAAGAATTTAATACTTTAAAATCTTTAATTGAAAAAAGTGAGAAAGATTTAATTAATTATATTTCTAATAGACTATTATAATTAAATTTAACTATATTAATATTATTCAAAGTAAGAATAGAATTTATTCAAAAGGAGAATAAAATGAAAAGAAAAAGCAGAATAATAAAATGTCCTTACTGTCATTCCATTAATGTTGTTAGAAAAAATAGCACTTTCTGTTTAAACTGTGGAGAAGATTTAGCATTGCTTATTGGATTAGAGGAAAAGAAAAGGAAAAGATTTAGAAGTATTTACAAAGCAAAAGAAAATTGATATAATATTATTATGGAGTTAAAAATGAAAGAAGACCTTATATTAATAGCATTTCTATTCTTTTCAATTGGATTACTTATTGGATTTCTTGTTGCAAAGGTTAAGGATATTGATATTGAATTAGAAAACTCTAAACTTAAAAAGCAAATTACGGAACTTAAATTTCAATTAAATCTTTTAAGGGGGAAAAAATAATGATTGATAACATTCTTGTCCATAACATTAAAGATGTTGAGCTTGCTTGTCCGAGTGATTGTCCAAGGCTTGAAGAATTGGAAGAAAGGTATGAAGAGATGATTGCTGAATGGGAAACTGAGCGGGATGCATTTAAGAAAAATTATCCTGATGAGGAACTTCCAGAAGAGTTAAAAGAACCGCCGTTCTTTCCCGAATGTGACGGATGTGAGTATGAGTGGCTTAAATATGAAGAAGAACAAATTGCAAAAGCGAGGTTCTTTGACAATGATTGAAAGAGCAATAAGGTTCATTGCATTAATTGCTGGCTGTCCAAGGTGTGGAAGCAAGAGTTTAAAGATTGAACAAATGCTTTATATACCAAATTTGATGACAACAAAGATAACGATTAGCTGCAGCCAGTGCAGTAATAGGTATAGATTAGCAGTTAGAGATGAGGTTTTATGGAAAGCCTTGACAAATGATTATACATTGTGATATAATGTTATTATCGTTTGAAAGGAGCAAAAAATGAAAAAACTTTTTATCTTTCTCTTGATTGTGTTTATTTTAGCTGGCTGCTATTATAAAGCACCAATAACTTTACCAAAGGAAAAGCAGGAAGAACTAAAAGCTTTTGTGGAAAAGCACGAAATATTAATGACTTATATCATTGTGCCAAAAGAAATTGTGATGCTAACTTATAACAAAAATAAAGAAATGAGTGAGTATAATTACTTTAGAAAGTTACCAGCTGAGCTTCAATTGAAGTATGTGGAACTTTATTGGAAAATACGAAATGACTTTTTAAAAAAAGAGTATGAAGATAGAATTGCAATTGCCAATCAACTGTTTAAGCACGAAAGATTACATAATGCTTATAATACTGATAGGGGATGGATATTAGTAATCTGTGGCTTTCCCGATTATGTTGACACTTATAAAATTGATAACAGAGGAGATATGACCTATACTTTTGAAGATGATTTATTATGGGAAGACCCTAATGTTTCTGTTTTTCAAATTTGGAGATATTGGTATTATCCCTCTGGGCTTCGTAATCACTTAATCATTTTTAGATTTGACTATAATTTTGCTCAAAGAACTTGGAGAATTAATGAACAATTGCTTGGAGCAGAACAGATACGGTTCATATATCATAAGGCTGAGTATTTTGCTCCCCTGGAATGGGATATATGGAAAGAAGTCTTGACCAAATATAAAGGTCTTGACAAATGATGGGCTTTTGTGGTATGATATTAGTATCATATGAAAGGAGAAAAAGCGATGATTAATAAGCTTTATTTCAGTCTGGAAGAAATGGGTTTTGATTATGCTTTAGCGGAATTACGAGAAAAAGAAAAAGAGTTAACTGTTTATGATGTTCTGCACTCTTTTAGGGAGAAGATTGTAAATAGGGTTAAGAATGATGTTGATTTTGAGTTGACCAGCGACGACATAGAAGATGTTAACTCTGGAATAGAATTAGCACTTGCAGAATATTTTCTTCTATAGAAGGAAAGAATATTAGAATATTTTCTTCTGTGGAAGGAAAAATATTAAGGAGAAAATGATGAATAAACATTATGAAAGTTTAGAGAAAATGGCTTTTGATTATGCTCTTGAGGAATTAAGAGAAAATGGAAAAGAAATTGTTGTGTATGATGTTGTGGATAATGTTAGCAGTAAAGTTGTTGAAAGAATTAAAGAAGAAGTAGATTTTGCATTGAGTGATAATAATATTGCAGAAATTAACTGTGGTGTAGAAGAAGCCATAGCTTTTTATTTATTTTCATAAAAGGAGAAATAATATGGCAAAAACTTTGACTCAGATATTAGAAGAAGCTTTAGAAATTGCTCAGGGTTTAGAAGATGTATTGGCAGATTATGAAGAACTGATTTCTGAGCTTGATGAGAAGATAACTTTGCAGCAGGAAGAAATTGGAAGATTGCTTGAAGAAATAGAGCAATTAAAAAAGAAAAGAAAATAATTTATTTTAGAAAGGAGAATAAAAATGGCTAAAAAATCTACAAAGGCTGCAAAAAAGCAACCAAAAAACAATGAGAAAGAAAGCGGCTTAACTTCTATTAGTGTAGTCGCTATTTGGAAGAATTGGTCAGATAAGCTGAAAAAGAATTACTGGACATTTGTCCTTGAGGACAACTCCAGGTTAGCGTGCTTTGACCCTAAGGTTTTAGAAGAATTGAACCTTGATTTAAAGGAGAAAGTGATAAGATTTGATTTTCCTCAGAAGATTGAAGTAAAAGTGAATGGGAATTACATTGTGTCAACAAAAGAAGGACAGCCAATTCAAGAACCAGCAAGCTCTTCAAAAAGCTTTACGCAAAGGTTCTCTGGTAAATCAAACAATGCTAACATTGATAGGATGAGCGTGTTGAGAACAGCCGTGATGTTTCTGGAACATCAGAAAGATAAAAGCCTTAAGAGCCTTCAGGAAATTACAGCAATATTTGAAAAGTATGTCCAAAGCGGAAAGTGGGAATAAGGGAGATGCTGATAGGAATTAAGTGTCCGAGGACTAAAAAGCTGGCTAATTGCCAGAAGTGTAAATCTCCCTGCCTGCCTGTTCCGCTGATGATGTCTTTGCTTTCAGATAAAGAATTTAAGCCTAATGAATATCATTTGACTGAATTGTCTAACCCGCTCCGCATTGCTTACCTTCAGCGGAAATATGATTATATGGTGGAAATTCCAGATGTAGAAAATGTTTGGATAGGAACAGCAATTCACTATTACATTTCACAATTCAAGCATACAGATTATATTGCCGACCCCGACACCGCTGGAAGAGTGGAAGTTGCCAAAGGTATTTTTATTACCCTTACTCCAGACCTATATGACATTAAGCGGAAGGTTCTTTATGATTTTAAAGTGGTTAAAACTTACGAGATTGAGAAAATAAAAAAAGATGGGTTAGACCAGAAATACCTCTATCAATTAAATGGTTACAGAGAATTTAAATTTCCTGAAGCTAAAAAGCTGGTTCTTGTATTTATTTTAAAAGATTACACAATTAGAACAAAATATGAAAAAGAAATAGAAAGTCCATTTATTGAAGTGGAAGTGCCAATTGTTCCGAATATAAAAGAAGAACTGATTAACAGAGCTAAAGCATTGCACAAAGCTTTGATGAAAGATAAACCGCCAGCAAAATGCAGTCCTGAGGAAAATTGGGATGGCAAACGATGTGATTTTTATTGTTCTGTAAATAAATTTTGCAGGGAGTTAGAGAAATGAAAGAACTTAAGTATTTAATTGAAAGTAAACAAATAATTAAATTTTGTCAGCGTTGTCCACATCGTTCTTTTCAATGCAGGAGAACCTGTCCTTTGTTTACTTTCTTTAATGCTTTTGAGTTGGCTAAATCTAAAAATATTCCTTTTGGTGTCGCTATTAAACTAATGACACGAAAGGATAATGACAATGTTAAAAGAACTGAAAAAATATCTAAATAAAGGATGGTCTCTTATTCCAATTGGTATTAATACTAAAAAACCGCTTGTTGATTGGAAGATATATCAGACTAAACATCCGACAGAAGAAGAACTAAATAAATGGTTTACAGATAAACGAAATGTTGCTGTAGTTACTGGGCAGATTTCTGGGATTACTGTAGTTGATTGCGATAGTCAGCAGGCATTTGATAGAATAAAACCTATAATTCCGATAGAAAAAGTAGGAATTGTTCAAACTCCAAGGGGTGGTTATCACATTTATTTTGCTTATACTCCAGCATTAAAGACGAGCAGTAACCAACAGTTAAAAATTGATGTTAGAAATGATGGTGGTTATGTTTTAATTCCACCATCTGAGCTTGGAACAGCTAAATATCAATGGCTGCAATTTCCAAAAACATTTGCTCCTGTTCCTGAAGCTTTAATCTCAATGCTAAATACAAACAATCCTGTATTTTTTACTGAGGCTAATCTGCAGCTTGGTGGACGGGATGAAGGGCTTTTTCATTTGGCTTACACACTGGCAAAGGGTGGAATGCGTTATGAGGAGATTTATAATGTCCTTCGTCCATACGCTCAGATGTGCAAACCGCCCTTCCCTGATAAGGATTTACGGATTAAAATAGAAAGTGCCATTAAGCGTGTTGGAAGCAGAGAAATAAGCTTGGCTGATGAAGTGAGGGAGTATGTTAATTCAGCAACTGGGCAATTTTCATTCAGAAATGTTTGTAATGATTTGAACATTTACACTTTAGCAGATAAGAAAAATGTGTCAAAGATATTAAATGAGTTAGTTGAAGAAGGGGTTCTGGAGAAAAGTGGAAGGTGGAATGCTGTTTATAGAAAGAAAGTAAGCGACCTGCAGAAGATTGATTTGAACAAAATAGAAATTCCAAAGCCATTAGATTTAAAATTTCCATTTGAACTTGAGAAGCTTGTAGATATTTATCCTAAAAATATTATTGTTCTTGCTGGAACACAAAATATGGGTAAGACTTTATTTATGCTTAATTTTATTAAGAACAATATGAATAAATATACTATTCATTATTTTAATAGTGAGATGTCTGAGGAAGAGCTGGCTTTGAGATTAAAACAGTTTAAAGTTAAGAAATGGAATTTTAATGCTTATTGCCGAACAAGCAGGTTTGAGGATGTTATTTTCCCCGATGACATTAATGTTATAGATTACTTGGAAGTTACTGATGAATTCTGGAAGGTCGGTCAAATTTTATCAAGAATTCACGACAGGCTAAACAAAGGCATAGCACTTATTGGTATTCAAAAATCAAGCCAGAGCCTGCTTGGAAGGGGAGCAAGCTTTGGTTTAGAAAAGCCTCGTTTATACCTTTCAATGGATAGAAATCAGCTTGTAATTGTAAAGGCTAAAAATTGGCATTCAGAAATAAACCCAAATTTTAAGGTAATTAATTTTGAGATTAAAGGAACTGAATTTAAAACTGATGGAGTATGGTATGACTATACTCCACCAGAAGAAAGAAATAAAAGATAAAGGAGAGAGGGATGAAAGCTCCTGTAAGAAAGTTAAAAAAAGATGAAATTATTTGGTTAGCTGAGCATTATTGTAAACATTCTATGCCTTATCTGGAACATTATAATTGTTATCTGAACGAATGTCCAGAGAAGGCTAAAGAAAAAATTGGCTTTCTTGATATAGAGACAACTGGGTTCTATGCTGATTATGATTTTATGTTGTCATACTGTATTTTAGATGATGAGACCGATACAATTTATAGCGGACTGATTACACCAAAAGAAATTAGAAAGTTAGTTTTTGATAAAAGATTAGTAAGTGATTTAGTCAAAGATATGCGACAGTTTGACCGCTTAGTTGTCTATAATGGAGTGGATTATAGGTTTGACATTCCATTTGCCAGAACCAGGGCTTTGAGATGGGGGTTAGACTTCCCTTCCTACAAAGAAATTTTTGTAAATGATGTTTATGGAACAGTAAAACAAAAGCTTCGTTTATCAAGGAACAAGTTAGCAAACGCTTGTGAACTTTTAGATATTCCTGTTAAGCAACATCCTGGAGACCCGAACATTTGGATGAAGGCTGCTGTTGGCGATAAAGAAGCGTTAGAGTATGTTATGATACATAACATTGAGGATGTTAAATCTCTAAAAGAACTTTATCATAGAGTAGAAAAATTTATGCTAATTGGTAAAAGGAGTATTTGACATATGGTGACTATAACTCATTGTTTTTCAGTTAGTTACAAAATTTTTTCTAAAGAAGCATTTGACAATTACTTATTGCATCATTTGACATTTAATGCATTTTGTGCTAAAATATATTAAAAGGAGAAAAAAGATGCCATACATAGCCAAAGAAAAAAGAGCATTTTGGTTTGATGGATTGGATATAATAATGGATAAACTTGCTGATAATGCTCCAGTAAGTGCTGGTGTTATTAATTACTTAATTACAGAATTGATATTGTTTTATATAAAGACTATTGGAGAAGATTATGAAGCTTATAACACTGCAATTGGAATTTTGGAATGTGTAAAACAGGAACTTTATAGGCGAGCTGTTGCTCCCTATGAAGATAAAAAAATCCAAGAAAACGGAGATATATACTAAAATGTGTCTGCAAATTTCATCAACAAATGCTAATGAATTTGTGTTTAAATATGCTGGGTTTTATTGGGGATGGAAGGAGTTTTTACTTATGTATGATGGCAAAAATGATAATTATCAACTATTGCCATCTATGGTGCAGGGTAAAAAATACTATGTTCATCAAGTTGCAGATGGATTATTAATTTATCCAAGAGAAAATGCTATTCAACCTGTTCAGTTTCTTTTTAATGTTGTGCCAGAAGGTCTTACTACTTTTAGAGATAGGCATTTTAAAGTAGCAGTAGGAATAATTGGGATGAACCTTGGATGCCATATTTCAAAACTGAGTATGAATAACTTATCTGATTTTAATGTGCCAGTTATTGAAAAATTTGATTATTTAGAAGATAATCCTGAACTTCCTGCTCGTTTTCATTTTTCTTCTTTTACCTGCTTTGGTGATTTGCACATCCAAATGGTTGGAGATTATGATGTTGTTGTTGCTAAATGTCTTCTTCCAAAACCTGAGCTATTAGACAATTTTATTATGGATGTTTTTAATGAATTTTTGATAATTAATGGTAAATCAGAATTAAATTATAGCAAAGAAGCATATGAAAATATTTATAATAAAATAATGAAAGGAGAATAAAAGATGAACATTAAAGACGCTATTGAAAAAGTTAGAGAAATGACTGAAAAAGATATTCAAGTAATGATTAGCAAAGGACACGACTATTCTGGGGAACAAGACACCTTAGCTAATTTGAGAGACTTTGGTATTGAAGGGATTGTTGTAAGGCTTGGTGATAAATATCATCGCTTACGCAGATTTGTCCAGAGCGGTCTTCTAAAAGTAAAAGACGAGAGCATAAACGACACTTTGATGGATATTTGCAATTATACCAGACTTGGTCAGCTTATGTTAGAGGAAGATAATAGTCTGCGTCCAGCAGTTAAGCAAGCAATTAGAGAGTTGCTTGTTGGTATGCGATTGGATGCATATTTTATTTTAATGGAATACAATAAAAAGGAGAATAAGCAATGAGAAAAAGAGTTTATATTGCTGGAGCTATCTCTCCAACATCTAAAAATAAGCACCCAGTTTTAGAATATTGTAGCAATGTCGCTTCTTTTTTATCGGTTGGAACTGCTTTATACAGACGAGGTTTTGCTCCTTATATTCCAGCTCTTGATATGCTAATAGTTATCTGGGGTTGGGGAAACTTTAAACCAGAAGATTTTTATGAAACAAGCTTGGCTTATTTAGCAGTTGCAGATGCTATGTTAGTGTTGCCTGGATATGAGAATTCTGTTGGAACAAAAAAAGAGTTAGAATATGCTAAAGAACACAAAATTCCAATCTTTTATGACATTGATGATTTAATAGAATATTTTAAATGACAGGAGTTTAACAATGTCTAAGGAAAGGTATTGCCGTTATTGCGGTAAAAAACTTGACTCTTTACATTACTTTTTCTGTAACAACGATTGTATGGAAAAATTCGCTAATTCTTATACTTCTCTTGAGGACATTGATGCAGCCCAAGAAATTATTTCAACTTGGACAGCTGATATTGATAGTTTTGCAAAAAAGAATAAGGTTCTTCCCAAATGTGAAGAATGCAAAAATGATTGTAAAATTAAAGTAAGCCAAGAAGATTTAGATACTTTAATTTCTTTTGAATGTGTAAATTTTATTAGAAAGGAGAACTAACTTGGAATTTATTGGATTAACTTTACCAGAGCTTGATGGCAAGATGGCTTTAATTATTGACTACAAAAATGAAGAAATTTATTTGATTGTTGAAGAAGAGAACTTAGTGATGACTGGCAAGGAAGCGGCTTTTGTTTTAGAAAGTTTGGAAGGCGTATTTCAGCACTTACTGAATAACTTCAAGCCATTAAAAGAGCAAAAATCAACTGTTAACTAATGACAAAGAAAGTAATTCAGGTTCATCACATCAGCTACGACCCAGAAGAAACTGTGGTTATTACAAAAGGCGAGCATTTCATACTCACAAGGATGCAGTGGCTAAAAACCCCATCAAAGGGGTTTATTAAAGCATTAAAGGCTTATATTGCTCTTAATGAAGATAAAGCTATAGAGTTAAAGAAAGATGATAAACAAAAGAATAAAAGACAAACTAAAAAAAGCAAAAATAATAGCAATTGATACAGAAACAACTGGTATATCCTTTAATGATAGCCTTGTTGGGGTTTCTGTTGCTATAAGTCCAAACGAAGGATTTTATTTTACAACAAAAGATAATCTACAGGAACTGTTTGATATTATTAATCCAAAGCTAAAAATTTTCCATCATTTTGTCTTTGACTGCCTGCAGTTAAAGAAAATTGGCATAGAAATTACTGGAGATTACGAAGACACAAAAATAATGGCTTATCTTCTTGACCCAGAGCAGAATAACAGCCTTGGAAGTTTGGGTTTGAAGTATAAATGTAAAAACAAAAAGCAGGATATAAAGGAACTTCTGGGGAAAGGAAAGAACAAAATTACCTTTGACAAGGTAGATATAAAGAAAGCAGCAGCATATTCAGTTACTGATGCTAAATTAACATATGAACTTTATACCATTTTGCACAAAGAAATAAGTAAAAATCAAAAATTATTCAAATGGTATAAGACTATAGAGCTTCCTTTAGCAAAATTATTAGTAGAAATGATATTTACTGGGATTAAAGTAGATGTGGAGAAGATTAAAAAGCTCTCAGAAAGACTTGGTAAAGAGTGCGAAAGGTTAGAAAAGCAGATTTATTCTTATGCTGGAGAAAAAATTAATATAAATTCTCCAAAGCAATTAAGTATTTTGCTGTTTAAAAAGCTTGGATTAAAGCCAATTTCACTAACAAAGACGGGTTCGTTCTCAACAGATACAGAGACCTTAGAAGAATTAAAAGGACAACATCCTATTGTGGATGCTCTTTTGGAATACAGAAAACTATTTAAGTTAAAATCAACCTATTTAGATGCTCTACCTAAAAAGGTAGATAGTGATAATAGGCTTCATACCTTCTTCCACCAAACAAATACAGCCTCTGGGAGATTAGCTTCATCTGACCCAAACCTTCAGAATATTCCGAAAAAGGGAGATTTAGGTAAAGAAATTCGTTCTTACTTTATTGCTAAAGATGGTTACAAGTTTATCATTGCAGATTATTCTCAAATTGAATTAAGAATAGCAGCATTCTTGTCTGGGGAAAGTAAAATGTATGATGCTTTTAAGAACGGAATAGATATTCACGGACAAACTGCTCAAGAGTTTTTTAAGAACCAGCCAGATGGTAGAGACAGAGCTAAAACGATTAATTTTGGCATTCTATACGGTATGGGTGTTAAAGCTTTATCCAAACAGCTTAATTGTTCTTTATATCAAGCAGGGAAAATATTAAAGAAATATTTTAGAGTTTATTCCAGACTTGGTGATTATAAAAATGAAATAGTGCAGGAAGGCTTATATAATGGCTATGTATCCACAATTGGTGGAAGGATTAGGTATGTTCCTCAGTTGAAAAGCTTAAATGAAGCGGAGAAAAGCTTTGGTGAACGCATTGCTATGAATACACCAATTCAGGGTTCAGCTGCAGATATAATCAAAATAGCAATGCTTCAAGTTGATAAAGAATTAAAAGAGAATAATATAGATGGTAAAATACTTTTACAAATTCACGATGAATTAATCATTGAAGTCAATGAAAAAGATGTTGATAAAGCAAAAGAAATTGTAAATAGAGCAATGACTAAAATGTATATATTTCCAGTATCTAAAAAGTTAGAAGACATACTGGAGATAAATTTATTTGTAAACAAAGCCTGGATTAAGGATTAATTACCAGTTTTTAACTGCTTTTCTTGCCTCTCTTTCTAATAGTGACCTTTTACTGAAGATTTTATCATATTTTCCACTATTCAGCATTGCGTGATAAATCTGTTTTGCTTTTTTCTCTCCATACTCCTTTACTAAATTAGCATATAATTTTTTCTCTTTTACACTGTAAGGCATAATTTACCTCTTAATAATAAATTGAACTACTAAGGAAACTAAAATTGAGATAATGCCACCCAGAACTATCTTTAATAATAGCCAGATATGAGCAAGTTCATTATCAATGATGTCCTTAATCAAATACTCCAAAATTGTTAATCGTTCTTCAACGGTTTTGGTTAAGCGAGGGTTATCACCCAATTCTCTTAAAACTTTTTCAGATTTCTTCATTAGTATCCCCCACTAAGACCAAGTAATTCTTGCAATAAACTCCTTGTTTCCTCATCCGCATTGGTATCTTCCATTTTGACACCAAGGAACGCTTGCCACCAACTCATACCATTGTTTATTCTTCTTATCATCTTTTCAGCCTGAGCCGCACCAGTAATTCCTGCTAATTTAGCAAATGCTGCATAGTCTTCCAGCCTTAGTTCGGAGAACCTTCTCGTTCCCAGAAGCCTATTGGTAGCAGTTCCAACATCAATTAAAGTTTGCACAGCTGCGGGTAGAGGAATTTTATAAGGAGTTCCATATTTAAGTGTTGCACCAAATACAGGCACTTGCTCACCCAATTCCCTTATCGCCTTTGCGGCAGACAAGAAGACATCTTCTGTTTCAGCATATTTACGGCGGAATTCTCTAATTGGCGTTGGGAATGGAGAACGCATATGCATAATATCCTCATAGAAATAGTTCCAAGCCATTGTCCAGAATAAAAATCTTCCTGCCTGCACAAAGTCGTCAAATGTGATTGGTTCATTTTTCTTTATTTTCATAACTGGTGAAAACAACATCTGCTTCATTATGTTCCATTCATTGATAGTAAAGGTCTGGAAAATGGTTAAAAATCTTCCTTCAGCTATTCTCTGTATCTTGGCTATATCCTCAGGGTTAGCTGAAGCCTGTGTCCTTACGACAACATCATCAGCATAGTTTATAAGCTTCTTCCCAGTGTATCCAAGTCGTTGTCCTTTTAAATAGGCGGCATACCAGGTTAATTCCGAAGTAAATAAATCCAGCATTTTTAATGGATAAATACCAGCTTGAGTTATCTTATTCTGCCATAAAATAAATTTTCTCCAAAACTCTCCAAGTCTTTTAGCTGATGTAGTTTTTTCAAGGTCTTCCTTTAACCATTCAAACATTACATCCATTGACCTTGAAGCAATGTGTTCGCTATTTTCTCTGATAAATTTCAACACTTCTTTTGCTCGTGATGGAGACCTGCCCATATCTCTCAAAGCAAGCAAAAAGTCCTTGGCGGTAAGGTCTCTCATTGCGTTCCGAAAAGCCGCTGGCTGAATGGCTGCACTTCTGGCATTGAAAGACAGAATAGAGGAAGAAACAGACTTCATAATATAAGACATTACTCTGGCAATTTTAGGCTTATTTTCTATATACCTCAACAAAGAAGGAACTTCACCAACACTGACATAATTTATCCAATGCATAAGTTCTTTACTTATAATTGGTAGATTTTCTGCCATACTCCAAGCAAAAAGCTTATCTCCAACAGTAAAGCGTATAGGACTTAAGAACAACCTGCCTTCAGCTTTAAGCGGTGCTGTTGCAATCCATCTGCCGTGCTTACTCATATAAATTTTATAAGTATTAACAAAATCTAATTTAAGTGGCTGTTTATTTGGAACTCTTTCAATGTTAAATGGGTCAAAAACACTTCTCAAGAAATTACTTACTTTAAGTGGGTTCTTCTCTGAGAAGATTTCAGCATATTCTGGATTTTCTACATATTCTCTAATGGCAGGGAAATAAAATGGGTTGTCTTTTGAAAGTGGTTCAATACCCAATATTGCCCTGGCTTCATTAGTTTTATCAAACCAGAACCCAGACAGCTCTTTCTGAACATACTCATAAAGTCTTTTAGCATTTTCAGAAAGCTCTGGGGGTTTTGTAATGCCATAAACTTCTTTTAATGTTGGTCGTAGGTCTTCCTGTTGCCAATAAGCAAGTAAAGCTAAATTATGACTATCTTCTTTAGTAATGTTTAGCTCTTTGCATAGCTTATTAAATTCATTTATTTTAGCCTGAACAGTTTTAGCCATAAAGTCAGATGCTTCTCGTGCTTTGTAATAAAGTCGCTTAAGCGGTTCAGGAAGGTATTGCTCAAAGAAATGAATAGATGGAGTTAAAGCTGTTGTCCAGGCTTTTATATCCTGAGCCTTCATTAACTTCTTCAACTCGCCGACAGTAAGCTGTGTTACTTTTCCATCAGCAAGACTTCCCTGAATAGCAATTGTAGCATTATCTGGCAGGTAATCTAAGACTTTTTCAATCGGTGTATCAGCCTCTGGACGAAGACCAGAAACAAGCACTTCTCCCTTTCCGTTGAGAAAAACTTGAACACCATTAGGATGCTCTTCTAATAATTTTAAATTTAAAGATTTTGCAATGTCCTCAGGTGTAGTAAGAAGACCCATATCTTTCAGGAATTGCTCCATAAAGGATGGGTCATCAAAATTATAGGCATTGGTAAAAGTCTTTACAAATTCTTTTAAATCACCAGCTTTTATATCAGATAGAAGTTTTCTCTGAGCTATTGCTACATCAGTTAAATCTTTTCCACAATGACTGCATTTAACTTGTGGATTATCATCAATAGTAATCTTACCACAATCAGGGCAACGGAATAAGTGTCCATCAAGTATAATTCGTAATTGCTGTTCTATTGGGAAAGAATTGAGAATTTCTCTTACTTCTTCTACTGAATTTAATGGTCTTTCTTCTTTTAATGTAGGAACTTTATCAACTATATCCTGGGTTCTATAAGGAACTCCTTTTACATAATCAGTAGGCTTAAATGAAGCAGTTACCCTTGTTGCCCTTATAGGAGTATATAGCTGAATTCCCTTTCCAGGAATATATACCCCAACTTTATCATATTTGAATACAATGTCTTCTGGGGTTGGCAATGGAGATGTTCCATCCCAAATATATAAGTCGTTTTTGTTTAGCTTAATTTCATATAAGGCGTGACCATAATGCTGCTCCATATCAACAGTAGTATCTGGGGTATAAACAGTAATAAAAGGCAACTGTCCTTTCTTGAGCATCTTTTTGGGATTGTTTTCTTCAAATATTGAATATGCATCTTTTCCAACAGATAATGGAGAAATCCACGCAGAAGGAGTATTAACTTTATCAGAAAAATAATATCCAGTTATATCGGGTTCTCCAGGAGAATAGGTTCTATCCTGAATTTTTCCAAGCGGAGCATCACTTGTTCCTTCAACTTTGATTTCTACCAAATCTTTAAGATAAAAAATAGCTTCCTGTTTAGCTCTTCTACCATACTCTAAAGCCTTTTCTCTATCTTTGACAACAACTACAATATCTAAATAGTTTGATGTTCCCTTTTTTCTCCAAGTTCCAATGTTATAGAATGGGTTGGACAGAAGGTCTGCATTTCTATTTATGAAGTCAATAATATCTTCTTTAGTAATAGGTCTGTCCTTGATAACCAAGCTGCGTTCAGGGAAAATAGAGACAGCATAAGCATCTTCTCCGACTCTATTTCCTTTATACAAACTAAAAGTTGCACCATCATATTCATTGTGAACTTTAGCAATTTCTGGAGCTAATCTTGCTGCTTTTACTTTGAAGTAAGTCAGCAATGGGACTTCTTCTGGTTTAGGACTTCCAAGCTCGTTTCTAAATCGTTCTTCTGTCCAGTATAGTTCTTTTTCTTTTGGTGTATCTCCAATGTATTGACCAACCTTGGTGGTTTTAATATAACGCTCAAAGTTTGTTTGGTCGTCTATAAATGGGTCGGGATATTTTTCAATTACAAGTCCTTCTGGCGTTTTAAGTAAACGACCATTTCTCAATCCACGCTTAATCCAAGCTAATGTTCCAAATTTAGGTTCTTTAATTCTACCCAGTTCATCTTTTTCTGGATATGGAACTGTTTCTGGTGACTCATAATGGTTTATTAGTAGAATACTTTCGTTAATTCTTTTCTCTAACTGGTCATAGAAGAACCCTTCTGGCATCTCTTTTGGCTTCTCTTCGTTTGTTTGTCTCCATCTGTTTATGTCTCCATAAGCAGCATTTATAACTTTCTTTATAGCTTGTAGCTCAGTCAAAGGAATTCTTTGTCCTTCTTTAGCACTCTCCACAAAGCTCTTTAGAGCCTCTAATCTGGCTAATGGGTTCTTGGCTTTCCTTATCTTCTCCATAGTTTCTTGCCACTCTGGAGAAGGCATTGGATTATTATTAATATCATCTATAACACGCTTAACCCATTCTCTTAATTCATCTTCTGGTTTTCCTTCTTCCTCTTCTATTCTTCTAAGTTCTTCATCAATTTGAGATTTTAATGCTCTGGCTAATACTGCCTGTGGAACAAATTTAGTGTTATATCCAAAATAAGCAGCAATACCTGCAGAATAAATAACATCTACTAAATCTCTGTCCTCAATCCCATTTAATAGCATATCAGCAGCTGCAGCTGCACCAGCTTTAGCAACATTAAAAAGAAGTGGAGTTTTTAAAGGAGTAATAAAGCTTAAAGTCCTTGCTTTTGGTTTAGCAAAAAGAAATGTAGCAAGCTCTGGGCTTAATACTCCAATAACATTATATATAGAAGAAATTTCAGCACCGTGAGCAAAGTTTTTGAGACGATTAGATAAATCTTCTGGTAATGATTTTCCAAGCGGTGTTTGTAAAGCAAAAACAGTTCCTAAAGTTAATCCCTCAGCAAATGTCTTTTTACCCCAAGCAACAGCGGCAGCAGCAGCTCTATTGAAAAATTTTCCCTCACCATAAATGGTTTTAAGAGTAGTTTCAGGAATAATGGCATCAGCAACTGCAGACATACCTTTAGCAATAAATGGGAATAAAGGAGAAGCAATATTTCCAGCAATTGACGATAAACCAGATGCTATTTTTTCTGCCTTTGTTTCTGGTTCATAAGTAAATAAATCTTTATGTGTAGCCCTTCCATAAAGTTCGGCGGCTAATCTTGGCACAAAAAGAGTAAGAGCATCAAATGATGCTGTTCCTGCAGCAGTTATTAACCCAGATAGAGGGTCATAACCAACCTTTCCTTCTGGTGTTACATATTTTCCTGTTGGAATAGGAAGACCATAGTATTTCTTCACCTCATACCTGTTTTCTGGCGGTGTTATGCCTGTCATTGCCATATATCTGGCATTGGCAAGCTCACTCTGAAACTGCGTTTTTTCTGGTTCAAGAGTCATTTGTTGTTGCTGCTGAGGAACAATACCATAGAGTTCTTTATTCATAAACTCATCAACGCTTTTTATCAGCTCGTCTACAGATTGATTGGTAGCTGTTGGTTGCTGTGGTGTAGGAACAGAAGTAGGAGTCGGAGCTGGAGTAGGAGCAGGAGTTGGTGTAGGAGTAGTGCTGGCTTTACTTAATGAAAAGCCAAGGTCTTTTTCTAAAAATTTATCAACATCATTAATAAGTTCTTTTTCCTTTTTTTCCTGTTCATTATCAATCATAGCTTTAACCCATTATTTATTCTTTTTCTTTGCTGCTTTTTCTTCTCTTTCTCTTGCGTTCTTTAAAATTTCAGCATATTGTGGATTTCCTGCAGCAATTTTATCTTCTAAATATTTCCAATATTTTTCTTTAATTAATTGGTTCTTCTCCAAATCAGTCAATTCGTTCCAGTTAGGAATAGCTTTAGAAAGAGTTTCAGCTATTCTATTTAATATTATTCTTTCACTGTCAGAATAGTAACTTCCTTCTGGTTCTGATTTTCTTAATGCACTATTCATTTCAGCTTCAATTCGTTGTTCTGATGGGATAGAACCATACTTGGCATAAAAATTATACAAATTTGATGCAGGTTGCTGTATTGTCAACTGGTCTTTAAGTCTATCCCGTTCTTCTTCTGCTAATTTTAAAGCTGCTACTAATTGTTCATAATTTTGCTGTGCGTTCTCAATCCTCTTCTTTTGGTCAGCAGCACTACCTTGTCTATTAACTTGAGCAGCATCTAATGCTTTCTTTGCTGACATTACTTGTCTTTCTAATGAAGCAACTCTTCTTTCTGCAGCAGCAAGATTAGCCCTTAATTGCCTTGTTTCTTCTGCAATAGGATTAGCAACAGGAGTGGCTTTTTCTCTGGCTTCTTCAGCTGCTTCTTTGAGCTGAATATTAAACTGTGCTTGTCCATATAAGCCATACAAAGGAGGAGCTATTTCCTTTAATCTTTTCTCTGCTTGTTCTGGGACTTCCTGTCCTAAAGCAGCCTGTCCAAGCATAGTATAATACAATCCAATCGCTTCTTTAGCTATAGGGTCTCCTTCGTTAGCTTTTCTTCTATACTCTTCTTCAACAGAAAGATTAGCTTCCTGAACCTTCCTTGCGGCTTCAGCTCGTTTATTTTCAGCTTCTTCTATTAATTTTGTCCGTTCTAATTCTGATTGTCTATTTAATTCTCCCTGCTGTGCTTCCGCAGCCAATCGTTGCTGCAGCAGCTGTGCCTGCGAAGCCAACTGCAACTGTAATTGCTTTATCTGCTCATCATTTAAGTATTTACGAAGAAGCACATCTGATACATCTTGTCCAGCTTTTTGCAAATAAGCTGCAAATGTCCTTAAATCCATAGCCATTGGAGTTCTCCTTTATCCACCATAAATGGTAGCCAAGGCACTCCAGTATGGAGAATATCTGGCTAATTGTGCCTGTTGTTCACCACTATAAAGATTTTGCAGCAAGTTCAAAAATGCCATTAGCTTATTAAAATTAAACTGCTGAGGAAATTGCTCTAATCCAGCAGCTTGTTGTAAAGCTTCAGCAGCGTTTCTCATACCAAATGAAGCCTGCTGTGCCATTTCTGGCAATAACTGATTAATCAAGCCTAAATTTTGTGTAGTGATGTTTCCAATAGTTTGACTTAATGCTGATTGTCCTTGTCTAATTACATCCTGCATAGCCCTATCCGCAATGCCCGACTGCCCAGGTAAAAATCCTCTTGACCCAGCCATCCTCTGAGCTTCTTGAAGACCAGCTTTTGTCTGTCCTAATATATTTGCTCTGACTGTATTTATTTGAGCCTGTGGGTTCTGTAAAGTAGATATTTGCTGCTTAAATAAATCTTCATAAGGACTTTTAAACCAGTCTTGAGCTAAAAGGCTCTTTTTTAAATTTTCTAACTCTGGACTATAAAAATTGGTTGCCATTGCCACTCTCCTCATTTAAAAGGATAATTGTATTTCTGCAAAAGAACATTATATGGTGAAGAACTGGTTGGTGTTTGATTTAACATAGAAAGTAAAGCATTGAAGTTTATTCCCCAATTAGCTGATTGAGGAAGTTCCTGCTGCAATGCACCAATTAGAGAATTTTGCAATAGCCTCTGGAGATATGGAAGAGTAGAAAAAGTTTCATAATATGGTGTTTTTGGTTGAGTAGCAGATTTTAGTTCTTTTGCTGCCTTTCCTTTTCCTATCCCCGCTAATAGTCCAGACAATAAATTTGTTCCACCAGAAATTAAAGACGATAATACTAATGGGTCTATCATTTTACTCCCCCCAGCAAGATATTTTTGATAAATCTCACTACCTCTTGTTGAATAAGGCAGTGGCATTAATGGAATGTCACTCATTCCTATCTCCTTATGACATATTCAATGCTGTCTGATTGTATAATGGAATTCCAGCAATGTCTATATTATTTATCTTAACAAAAGCCCTGTCATAATAAAGTCTAAAGTTCATAACATAACAGGTTTGCCCTTGAGAACTAACTATTCCCCAAACCTGGAACTTGGTATTCGTTGGTAAATTCTGCCTTGCTGACATTGTATAAGAAAATGTCTGATAGCTTGTATTAGTAATAGTAATGTAATTGCTTATTCTAACATCATCAATAGCAAAATAAATAGTTGCCTGTTGACCAGCATTAACTTTAGCGTCTATTTTAAAAGTTAAGTCGCCATAAGAGCTTTCATTTAAAACAAATTCTTTCCACTTCGTATAGGATGTGTAATTTTGATAAGAGATTTCTGTATCTTTAGAATTTCTTAAGTTTGAAGAAGACATAATGCCCTGTATAAACATCTCATCAACAGAAACCAGTTTCTTCCAGCTACCATCTTTTCCAATGTATAATTCTCCATTATACAACACTATTCTACCATTTGTAACTGTCTCTGGCAACGAAGTTACAGCCTCAACAATAAAATTAGATATAGCATTATTAAATGTCCAATTACCAGAAATTGTCCAGTTGCCAGAAATAGTTTCATTTGCATCTTTATAAGCAAGATTAGTAGGCAGATTTGATGCTAAGTTTTGCTTAGTGATTAAATTCACAATATTAATTTTACTTTCTGCAATAGAATTATCTGGAACTATTGGAAAATTAGCGAACTCAAAATTTCCTGTGATTTTATTTGCTCCTGTATAATTTCTATTGCTAATGAGAATTTTAGAGGCAGCAGCTATATTATCTTCTGAAATACCAACCTGGTTAGGATTAAACATATTATAAAGTCTATCCCAGTTTTCATTCAACCTTTCGGCAGTAATCTTACCAGCATCAACCTGCCCATCTACAAAAGTATGAAATTTAGTTGGAATAGCCATTTTAGTCTCCTTATACTTAATAGCCAAATACAGCTATTGGCATTGCCGCAGTAGTTGGTGTCCAGCTTACTCCAGATAATGAAGAAGGCAAGCCATAAGAAGCAGCTGAATAATATATTCCATTTTGTCTTGCAAAAGTTGTTCCAGAGCAATAAACTAAATTACTAACTGGCGTAATAGCTCCAACAGTAGGCGTTCCATTACTTTGAATAGCTAACCAATAAGTAGCCCCAGCACTTAAAGACCAAGACTGATTTGTATAGGTTTTAAATCCTGTCGTTCCACTATCTAAACTACTTGTGCTATAAAGTAAAGCATTTGGACTTCCATCACTATCACTATAAACTCCAACTTGAACAGTTGTTCCAGAAGCAGCAGTTGATACTGTAATCCCTATTGTGGTTATAGTCTTACTAACAGATAAGACAAATGGAATAGCATAAATCCTATTTGCTGTAAGAGCTACAGTTGAAGTAGCAGTAAATAATGGAGCTACAAAATAATAGTTTGCTGACAGAGGGGAAGGTATACTTGCTCCACCAGCAACAGATGAAGGAGCAAGCTTTACATTCCCAC
>Ga0334722_10000893_pt1 | contig 40754 bp, 56 predicted proteins | sample C3_bottom_MG_FD_207210 | JGI IMG/M metagenome (GOLD analysis project Ga0334722, IMG submission 207210) | Sediment microbial communities from Yellowstone Lake, YNP, Wyoming, USA - C3_bottom | ecosystem: Environmental > Aquatic > Freshwater > Lake > Sediment | place: USA: Wyoming | collected...
AATTTGTTGCGCATCTATAGCAAATTGGTAAGTTTTCAAAGGAAATTAAATTGGCGTCAGCACTTCTGCACAGTCGGCAAATTTCAACGTTTCCGTTTCGATCGACTATGGTTGTTGTGTTGTTGTTGGTTAATTGTTTCATGGCTTTCTCCTTTCTTGGTTTTTTGTTGTTTTTTGTTTTTTGTTACTATCGATAGACTACACCATAAACTTATTATATACGATTTTTTTGTCAATATTTTTTATCATCATCACAAAAATTTTTTTCAAGCAATTTCAATGGTTTATGACGATCGAGAAAATTTTTTTCTTTTTGGGAACCAATTTGGAGTTTACCGGGCGACCGGTAAGTTTTAGGTTATTGAATGAACCTTCATTCACTGAATGAACCTTCATTCACTGAATGAGCACTCATTCATCGCCCACCGGGTCTGCAAGCCTGTTGTTGCTGGGTGCCACATCATCCCTCCCCCCACCCCTAAAATTTCCCTTGCTTTTTTCTTTCTTCTTGTTTAAGGTAATTATGCGAGTTGCGATATACATCACTTGATCCTTTCTGCCCGATAGGTGGCTTGCCGGGCTCTTTCCTATCGGGCATTTCTTTTTCTCTGCACTTTTCTCTTGCTTTTTTCTTTCTTTTTGCTATTGTTATCTTGGACTAATATAGGAGGTGGGTATGTATATAATCGTAAAGGGTAAGCGTTCTCCCTTACAGGAACGGTTGTTGGAGCAGTGCGAGGAAGGAAGATATCAGGCCAAACAGAATCAGAGATTACTTTCCTCTCCTAGTTATATAGACATGTCTGAGGCTCAATCTCTTCTTAGCCAGCAGACTCGTGTAGAGGATTTTTCTGGTGTAGCGGATGTTTTCAAGTCGAATCCTCTGCAGTATGAAGCTGTTGGCGAGTCTGGTGTAAAGAAGGGGCAGATGTAATGAAGAAGGGAGAGGAAGAGCTAAGGCAGATTGTATCTACTTGTATAGCCAGGCGTCCTGCTCTAGTGGACAGATACTTACGTGTGTTGGAGTCGTTTGTAGATATACGGACATCCAAGAATGTTCTTAGAAGGTATATCAATCTAATTTCCTCTTTGATCTATCGTTCTGACAATGTGATTTTCGAGTTACAACCAGACGTATCGGATGCTTTACTAAAGGAAGTGCAGGATGGTTTTTACAGGGAAGGGATAGATGTTGTCTTGTATGACTTAGCCAAGCTAGCGGAGCTATGGGGCTTTATTGGTCTCCGTGTAGAGCCCCGTAGGGACGGCGTCAAATTCCGTCCAGTTTTCCCTTTTGATATCCTCTTTTATTATCCAGACCTAGATATGGATGATGACTCACAGGTTCTAGTGTATGTGCTTCGTATGGGCAAAGACGAGTATGAGAAGCGGTTTGGCGAGGTATCTATTCCAGACAGGACAGTTTCTCCTTTTAGCAGATTTTTCGATGTAATTAGTTCTACGGAGGAGCTCACACGGATTGTAGATTTGAATCCGAACGAGTATTACGAGGTGTATGAGGTCTGGTATAAGGATCCAGGAGAAAGCTCGTGTTATGTAGCCACACTGGGTTTAGATTATACAATTCGTGATCACTTTAAGTCCCCATTTGTATCTGACCATCCTTTTGCCTTTTATGTTCCATCTTACCTTCCTGGCAACATCTATGGTTTTGTAAACGGCGAGCAGTGTATACCAGCGCAGGAAGGGATAAATGATATAGAAGAACAGCTTCCTTCTTTGGTAGAGAGATTAGCATATCCTCCAGTTATTCTAAAGTCTTTCCAAGGTCTTTTGACTAGGGAGGATGTAGTAAATGAGCTCCGCAAACCTTCCGGTGTGGTGCTTGTAGATAGTCCAGACATGGCTGTAGAAGAGGTTGTCCCCAAAATAGATCCAGGTGTTCTCTCCACTTTGTCTGATCGATATGAGCGAAACATCTTGGACACCATTGGTATATCGGAGGTTATGCTAGGTCACAGCACTAAAAACATAAGGTCTTACACGCATGCTCTTTTAGCATCCCAATTTTCCTCTTCGGAAGTAATCGTCCGTGCTCTCAAGTTTGAGCAGTTCATCGAACGTGTGATGACTCTGTATGCTATGTATAAAGTTCTATGCACAGACAAGTTTCCTTTCTTGGCAAAGACGCCCCTCAGGGTAGAGGTATATGCCCACACCACATCTCCTGTTCTCTTGCAGAACTTTACTACACTTATCCTAGAGTTGAACGCACGTGGACTCATACCACCAGAGGTAGCCATAGAGCTACTACCTATTCCGCACAAGGATAGGATAAAAGTAATAATACAGAGAGCGAGGGAGGCGGCAATTGTTCAAGAAGCCAGAGAACAAAACAAGCAATGAGGGTGATACTTTGAGTTGGAAGGCTGTAATTTGGGTTCATACTAACATTAACACTATAGATGTAGGAGAAGCCGTAGGTGTATTTGTTCGCACATCTGACAATCCGAACATACCAAATCCTATTAAAAACAATATTGTAAACAACTTCTCGGACATAGACGATCACAATGGTAGGCAGTATATTTGGGGTGCGAATTTTGTAGTTACGTCTGATGAAGGCGGAAAGGTTTGTATAGCTCTAGAGCTGGATGCCAATACAACTAGGGTTGGAGTTAAACCTGCTAGAACAGAGATCCCAGATCCATTTATTTGTGGCTTGCATCTTTGCACAGCTACGAACGAAGCAGCCAAGCCGTGTAGTTGTGCTATACACGTTATGGGCTACTGGCAGGATGGGATAGATCTTTCGGATTTTTGTAAAGCAGGTATTTATTTTTCTCAGAAGCTCATACGATCTTATGTAGAATCTATTGTAGATATGTCTTGGTTCGATGCTACGCATGATATAGGATGCAGCAAGGGAGCGATAGTTCTTCCTGCTCCTGGTGTTCAGATGTCTTCTGTCATTCAATGGACACCGACTGAGCATGGTAGTTATGGGAAGGAATCTTTTGTAGGTGTTCTCACATGTTCCACTAATCCTCCTGATACTGGGAAGTTTGCTATTGTAGGAAGATACGTTACTCCGGATTATCGGAGAGTGGATGTGTATGATCGGTTATTCGTATCTGGTAGAGATATCTTAGCAGAGATAGATGAGATCAGGCAGAGGTTAGGAATGTGATAAGCGAATGGCAGTCTAGAAATTACGAAGGTATCGAATCTCCCTTAGCGTATACGATCAGAAAGGGTAAGTGGACAGATCGTCCTATCTGGACGCAATACACTACTTGGTGGGTAGAGATATCTGTTGTAGCTGGGTTCAATATAGATCATCCCTTTCTCTGGTATTTACTCTTATGGATGCCTGATCCGAATAATGTATCTACAAGGAATGTGTTTATCCTTTCTGGTTCTGTGACGGGTGTGTCGTTTGTGACCAACATTCCAGCTTGCAAAGCTGTCATAGACGGTGGATTTACTAGCGGTAATGCTTTTCTTAGCAATGTCGATGGTGTCTTTATGTTTATCGGACTTTCTTTATGGTTTACCCTTGCTTATAGTAGTCCGATTGATTACAATATGGTTGTATCTGGTGATATGGTTAACTCCGAGTTGGACGCCTGTGACGCCGGTATGTTCTGTGATAATAACCAGGGAGTCTACGGGTTATGCTTTGGGGTGGATACTTACGATTTATCCTTACCCCATCTCTTACTAACATTCTCTGATGTAGCCTTCTGTGATACGAGCAATAATATCTATTACTGTGTAGGAGGATAAGATGTTAGTCTTAACAAAGATAGTATCTGACAAGATTATAGGCGACATGAATAATGTTGCATCTATTGGGTTAGGATACAATGGGACGGAGATGTCCGGTAATGGTTATAGCAGAGTAAGTGTTCCTCTCGGGTTATTTACATTTAGTTCAGAGGATGTGTCATATTATTATTATAAGAACTCTTCCCAGATTCTCTTTCCTAATGCGACTGGTAACTGGGGGAGCATAAATGAAATCTACTTCTTCGACAGTTCCGGCAATAAGCTCTATACCTTTACATTGGATTCTGCTCTTGGTATAATTACAGGTGTGACGTTTGTGATAAACGCTGGAGGATTGGTCTTGAAAGTGAGCAAACAGAGCTAGGAGGTATTGAGATATGGGTTGGTATTCTACACCGTTCAACTATGATGGTACAAGCCCTACACAAGTTAGGGATGATTTACAGAAAGCCAATGAGAATTTCCAGGTGCTGTCGGACGTATTCGAAAACGGCACGCCCCTCTCTGGAAAGATAAAGTCTAGTTATATTCCAGGTGGAGGTGGGAATGTATCTGGAGACATTACTGTAAATTCTGTTACGATATCCAATCCGAATGAGGTTAACTTCGGTATAGATCTGACATCCAACCCAGCTGGTTTTTATCAAGCTGCTATTAAGATGCCTACTGGTGTTAAAGGTTCTGCTATCCAGTGGCAGCCTTCAAAGTTAGGCTGGGGTGAGGGGGAGTCTAAGATAGGTGTAGACTCTGATGGTAATTTTAGGATTATCGGCCGTTATAACAGCACGGGCACAAGGAGGGTGATGATTCTAAGTGATGACGTTAATATTGACGGCAATCTGACTGTAGGTGGGACGATATCTGTATCTGCCCCAACATTTCAGCACATAGATATTAAGACTACATCTTCGGATACTTACGGATTAAACTTTCGTAATGGGGTCAACAACTTTACCAATTCTGCGTGCATATATATGCCTCCCCCTGGGACGTATGGTAACCAAATTCTGTGGGGGCTCGACCCAGCTGGTGATAGCAGGATAGGGCTTAGCACCGATGGAACATTCTTCATAGTTGGTTCAGGAGCGAGTCCTAATAGAGTAGTGTCGATCAGTGATCATCTTATTGTAGCAGGTAATCTGACTGTAGGCGGGACAATCTCTGGGAACGTAATCTTCCCAACGGCTCCAACATTTCAACATGTGGACATTAAGACTACATCCTCAGACACCTATGGGTTAAACTTCCGTAATGGTTATAACAATTTCACAGGTTCTGCGTGCATAATCATGCCGAGTAAGGGGACGTATGGCAACCAGATCTTGTGGGGGGACAAAGCAGATGGAGATTGTAGGATAGGGGTTGACACTAACAAGAATTTCATTATCATCGGGTCATATAGTAATCCTGCTGACACCACCAGCCCCAGGTTGGTGACAATCAATGACAACCTTACTGTGTCAGGTAATCTCACTGTAGGTGGGACAATATCTGGGAATATTTCCCTACCCTCTACTCCGACATTCCAACACATAAACATCCAGACCACGTCTTCGGATACTTACGGGTTAAACTTCCGCAACGGTTACAACAACTTCACAAGTTCCGCTTGCATTCTCATGCCGACAAGTGGAGATGGCAATAAGATCTCGTGGGGGAATCCAGATCATGACAGCACAATAGGACTTAATTCTAGTGGGAATTTCTTCATATTTGGGTCAGGCAGCACAACTAGGACGGTGTTGCTTTATGATAATCTTAGTGTGGCAGGAACTGTTTATCAGGGGTCCGATTTGTCTATGAAAGAGAACATCGAGCTATTTCCCGACTCCGCACTTAGCTTGATAAAGGGTATAGATGTTTACAAGTATTTATTCAAGGCAGATCAGAGAGAGCATGTTGGATTTATAGCGAATTATGTGAAAGATGTGTTCCCGATGGGTGTGACAGTAAGCGAAGAAGATGGTAAATGCTCGATAAATATTTTGGACATGTTGGCATTGTTGTTTAAAGCAGTAAAGGAGATTGCAGACCATGTGGCGAATAATTAAGGAATTGTTTGACATTGGGCATGAGATTGGTAGTAATAAGAGCTGGTATCACAGCAAGACCGTATGGTTCAATATAGCCGCTCTTATTGCTGCAGCTGTGGACTATAAGGCAGGGGGTGTAACATCTCAGCAGGACATACAGACAATAGGGCTTGGGCTGTTTGCTATGGTCAATCTAGCATTAAGGTTAACAACCAAGAGACCTATAGGAGGAAAGCAGGATGGATAACATTAAGCAGTTGATTCTATCCAAGCTTAGCTGGTTAGAGAGGTTTATCCTTTCGTTATTCGAGCGGGGTGTTGTTGACTATCTAGAAAAGCTTCTCCCTGTGGCGGTAGGTATCGTCACAAGTCTTATGCAGAATAATACTCTTACCTCTGAGCAAAAGAGAGCAGAGGCTGTTAAGCAGCTTGGGGATGCCGCTAAGAATACTGGAATAGATGTCGGGCTTTCTGTTCTTAACTTAGCAGTAGAGATGGCTCTACAGAAGGTGAAGGCTTATGGTGATAAGACCAATTGATATCAAAGTTACGGGATTAACGGTGTTTGGGGAAGCTAGGGGCGAACCCCACGAAGGTCAGATTGCTGTGGCACAAGTTATCCGCAATCGTGCCCTGGCCAATAACACCTATCCTGCTGTCGAGTGCCTGCGACCTTACCAGTTCTCCTGCTGGAATAAGAACGATCCCAACTACCCTATCTTGCAATCTGCGTTGAGAGGTGAGAGTGATATTCCTTCTGCATTCTATGAGACAGCAGATAATGTCTTGAATGGTAAGGTGCTCTTGGATGAGGTGGGGGGCGCTAGATACTATATGACCAAGAGTCTGTATTACTCTAACAAGCGTCCCTCTTGGGCAAACAAGTTAAGGGTAGCAACAGAAATTGGTAACCACGTGTTTCTAACAGAGGAGGAGTAAGATGAAGTTCAAGAAGGAAGATCTGGACAAGGTTATGGTTGGACTCAATGGTGAGCCTATGGTCTTTGCTGGTGACAACACTGAGATTACTTATCGGAATGCTATCCTGGCTTCTCTCGCTAGAGATGATTCTCAAGAGATTGAACAGAAGATGAAGTGCTGGACGCTGTTAAAGAAGATTATGAGCGATGACGACGTGATCGATCTAACCTCGGAAGATATAAGCTTGATCAAAAAGAAAGCAACATTTTTACCAACGATTCCTTTTGGCCGGTTAGTAGACTTTCTAGAGGGGGTATAGTGAGGGATGCAAGTCCCATACAATTTTCAGCAGGTAATAAATAATAATCAGTATCAGGTAATAAACGGGGTTAAGTGTTTCCCCGTCAGTATGCTGGATGCAAATTTTAGTTATCTCTGTAATGTGGTAACTGTTGGATCAACTGCTCCTACGGTATCGTATGACGGCCAGTTCTGGTTTGATGGAACTACGCTTAAGATAGCTCAGTCTTCCTCTTGGGTAGATATTAAGGTTGCTAATGCTGTGAACGCTGATAAGCTGGGCGGGATCCTTCCTAGTCAGTTTCTGAGGTCTGATCAGAACACAACCTGTTCAGGTGGTATTACAGCTCAACAGTTTGCTTCTACAACTACATCTGCACCTCCTCTTGTTGTAAGTAGCAACCAGTTAGTGACAAATCTCTGTGCGGACTATCTGGATGGTTACCACCTGGATTCTACTAACGCTGTGACAGGACAGCTTGTTCAATTTGATACGGCTAATGTTAAGCTCAGTGCTGCACCGATCTATGTTGTATCTGGTAAAGTTGGGATTGGTGTTACATCCCCTCGGGCGAGTCTGCATGTGAGTGGTGTGGAGAGTATCCATGTTGGTTATAACGGTGTCCCCTATCCTACAACACCATCTAATGGGGTTAATATCGTTGGTGAAGGTGCGTATTCTGATTTTATGCTATCTGTAACTGATGGCTCTGCTAGAGTGAATATGTATTGGAACGCTTACTATGATTATTCTGCTGGTGCGCACAAATATATTGTCAGTAATGAGGCTGCTAATAGGTTCTCGATGGGTGGTAGTTATTTTGGGTTCTATGGTGCTTCTGCCGGAACTGCTGGTAATGCTATATCATGGACACAGGTAGCTGAGTTTGCAAGTGGGGCGGATGTGTGGTTGAGTCCGAGAGGGACATCAAGTGACTTCTATATAAATTCCAGTGGCAATGTTGGTATTGGGACGACATCTCCCTCCTGCAAGTTACATGTAGTCAGTGATTATGTTTACATAGGTTCATCTAATACAAATAGGCCACGTGTTCAGATTCATGCTCCCAGCAGCACTAGTGATACATACAGTGGAATAGATTTCTTTGTTGACACCACACAGTATGGTGGAATTTATGTTAACGGATATACTAAGAGTGTGAATGTCTGGCAGCTTACGGCAAGTAATCTCTTACAGAGGGTCATAATTCCTTATTGTTCTACAACAAACGAGGGGCAGCTCTCTGTGGCAATTCTAGACCCTGTGCATGGCGTTTACAAGTCTGACTTTCCTTCTGGGTGGTTTGGTGGACTCGGCATCTGCAATCTTACTTGCACTGGGATTTACTATGATACACTAACTCAACGTTCAGATGCAAATTTAAAAACGGACGTTCAACCGCTATCGGATTATCTGAATACTGATTGTCTAGACGTTATCTCTTGTCTGAAACCGGTAAAGTATGTATATGTGGATGATCCTCTGAAGACCAATCGGTTCGGTTTTATTGCTCAGGATGTGTCTGAGGTCTGTCCAGAACTTGTAACGATCGATACGGAAGGCAAAGCGAGCTTGAATTATATGGATCTAATCGCACTGCTGACCAAGGGAATTCAGGAGCTTAATGATACGATTGGAAAGATTATTCAGAAAATTGGTGGGATTAGTTAAATAAAGTGTTGACTTTCTGTAAATGATATGCATTTATGAGTATGGGGGAGAGGACTAACTATATGGTTGAAATAAAAGGAGATAATAGATGGCTAGACGGACTAGGCGTAAAGCACGACGCAAAGCTCGCAAGTAGCGAGCGGTCCTTCTAGTGGTTAGTTCTCTCCCCCAGAGAACAGGAGGATAATATGAATGGAGAAATGGCACCACAGATGGGAGCAACTGGGAGCCCGATCGGGATGGAAGAGTATGCAGACATAGTAGTAGCTATGTGCATAAAAGGGTTAGAAGAAGCTCTCGGTATTTACTCTTCCACTTCTGAGAAAGGGCAGGTCTGCCTAGATTGTCTTAAGAAATTAAGCAAGGTTGTGCCAGATGCAGACCAGAAATTAGCTAAGGCAGCACAAGCTACGCAAGCTGCTCAGGCTGGTATGCCTCCTGGGGCGGGTGGAATGCCACCTGGAGGAGCTACGCCAACACCGACTCCACCGCCTACCGCTGGTGGTGGAGCACCAATTATGTAGGAGGATAATTATGGCTACTAAAGGGAAAGGTTCGGCAAAGATCAACCCTGGAAAGTATGGTGGATATGTTACTGGCGATTATTGGGGATACAATCCTCGTAACAGTGAGCCAAACGATAAGCTGTTTAGTAAGTATAGAAAGAACCTTAAGATAGACAGACCTGTTGCTCAGGGTAAATAGGAGTAAGATATGGAAGATACAAAGGCTCCAGAACAGCAGCTGCAGGAAATGCAGGAGTTTATCAGGAGCGCATATGAGGATCCTGATCTTCGTCCACATCTGAAGACTCTCTTAGACAAATTCGGTATAAGCCTACCGGAACCTCCATATGAAAAGGAAGTTAAGAGGGTCAAAGAACAGTATGATGAGGAGATCAACGGTCTGAAGAAGAAATTGGAAGAGCAAGAGAAATCTCGGAGGGAAGAACAATTTATCAAGACCCTTGAGAGTTACGGTTTATCCAAGGATGATTTTCAGGATGTGTTAGATTTTGCCAAACAGAATGGGATCATTAACTTCGAGACGGCAGTCCGCTTGTATGTGAGCGAGAGACTCCAGAAATCAAGAAATAGTCTTCCCATCCGTGCCAGACAAGATGACGATGTAGTAAAGAGATATTCTGGTATTGATGGGAAGGATAAACTTGTAGAGGATGTATTATCAATGTTAGGGAGGTAATATGGAGAGATGGCAACGACAGTAAACATTCCGTTTTTGACTGGTGGAGCTTTTCAAGACTCTGCACAGCTTAAACGCTTTCTGGATACAACCAGGAGAAATTTTATTGCTTATGCGGTAGCGCAGAATCTTCCCAAGATATCGCCAATGGTAAGACTTATTCTCGAGAGAGCGGATCAAAAACCGTTCCAAGCTGCTTTTATTGTGCAGCCAGTCTATCCTGATCTCAGCTCTCCTAGCCCACAGTATCTCGATACCAGTGGTAACTTTACGATTAACGATTTCAATGCAGAGACAATAAATGCTATCTTTGAGCCTGCTGTAATGGGTAATACAATCAGACTGAATGAGTTCGAGATCGCTCAAGCAGATTCCCCGAATAAGGTTGTAAATGAACTGGCGATTAAGGTAAGCGACATCGGGCTTCAGACATTTGCGAAGCTTACGAACGATCTTATTAGATCCAGAACAAACGACAAAGAGTTTTACGGCATCCTCGATGTGGTCGGGATCTCTGGTGTGTTTGGCGAGTTAGATAGAACAACTTATACTTGGTGGATTGGAACTCAGTATTCCTACGCTACCGACCTTGGTAATGCTTCCAATGTCTATCAGGGTATCGAGAGAGGCGTAAACAAATACATGAAAAATGTTGGGAACATGTTTGGTTTGCCTTCCTGTGGATTTACCGACTATGCCACATTCCAGAAGATTATCGAGTCCTTTACTCCGCTTGAGAGATACAATGTTGGGCATGTAGCAGAGATTACCGAAGTAAGAGAACATACCGTCAAGGGTGTTATTGTTGGTGGTGTTCCGGTCTTTCCGGATCCTTACCTTAGCCCATATGATGCTGGTGGTGGCAATTATGTTGGCGATATCATTTATCTCAACCTAAATAATATTCACTTCTCCTTTGCAAGCCCGTTTAGTTTCTATACGACCGAGTGGCAGCCTGAATACATCAATGCTAAGCTCTCTTGGTTGTCTGTATTTCTGATTGGTGGTCAAATGTGGTCTGAACGTCCGAAGGCACATTTGGTGGTTAAGGGTGTTCCTAGTATGAACCTATAGCATGGGAGACTGGATATGATCGTTAAGAACCAAGACAGAAGGCTCATCCTCTTGGATAAGACAGATGGGAAGATATATGAGCTAGACCCGAACGCAGATACGGTAGTCCCAGATTCCCTCTGTGTAGAGTTTCTGGGATATGGGGCTACCGACAATCATCATTACGATGTGTGCAGAAAGAGGCTCGAGTTCTTGAGGTTTGAGCCTACTGTAATGCAAGAGCTTAGGGACGATCCGGATGCAGATAAAGTGAATATTGTGACTGTTGACTATTTAAAGAGTCTGCAGTTCGAGACAGGTAAGGTCATAGAGAGGCGAACCAAGAAAGCATGAGCCTGACAGCAGCTGATTATTTTAGAAGGCTGTTTGATTTTTATCCTGTCGCTTATGATGAGTCGCCCTTCCTGTATAGAATCCTCAACAAAGCCAGACAGGATGTGGCGGATAATTTTTGTCTCAAGAAGAGCACACATTCTTCTGTTAACAAATATGCTAGGTGGTTTGATCGTCCTATATGGAATCTTTATACCACTTGGTATATTCTAGGGAATGCTCCTCTTGCGAATATCTCTAGGGTATGGCGTGTGTATTATGTAAATCCAGACAGGGATTATGTTAAGAAGCTGGATCAAGTTACTTACGATGATATCGTGAAGGATGTAGAACCTGCTGGATATATATATGACCAGGTTGAGAAGACAATTTCTATTGTTCCATCTACTTGGAATCACCAGGAGAACGAATATATCGACATACTTTACACGCCTCTACTCAATCAGATGTATAATCTCTATGATCAAGAAGACCTCATACCGGATGAGTTGTTGGATTGTGTTGCTCTTCGTATGGCTTACATGCTTGCTATGAACGACATGCAGTATACACTGGCAGAATTTCTTAATAACCAATGGAAAATGGAGCTCTTTAGAAGTGTCAGGGCGAGAGGCTAGGACATGGCTAAGCGAAGGAAGCAGAACGAGATTGTTCAGAACATTGAACAAGATTTTCATATCTTGGGATTGGCAACCAATGTGGGAGATGCCACAACCAAGCCTGGGATGTGCCAGAGGCTTGCGGCCATGCCAGACCTCAAGCTCGGATGGAAGAAAGTCCCTAAGAGCACCGCCTTCTTCACTTCTTCTTTTGGTGCTCTGAATGGGTTTAACAACGACGGAAGGTATGCTTACCTCTGGTATAGTAAATCTTGTGAAGTTGTAGATACAGTTAACAAGACGTCAATCAAGGTAACGGTGGACGAAGATGCCCAGTGGGCGGGTGGATATGATGACCTGCTCTTTTTTGTTACCACTGCAAGTAAGATCTATAGATTCAAGCGTGACGGAACCCTTCTTTCGACATACAACACTGCAAATGGCAACAGAGCCTGTGTATATCGAGGCCGTCTGTTTGTAGCCAACGGTAAAACACTTTATTTTTCTTCGGTAGACTTTCAGGATGTAAGCGAAACAAACTTTGCTACTAATACTACAGTTCCCCAAAATCCTAAGGTAAACTATGCTTCTGGAGGCAGTCTGACAGGAGCCTATTATTATAAGGTCTCCGCCAGTGCTGGTGATGGTGGGTGGACAGGACTCAGTGTAGAAGTCAAAGCTATAGTTTACGCCGCCCCTACAAATCTAACTATACTGGCCTCTGCTGGTGGTAGCCTTACGACAGGAACATATTATTATCGTGTCTCTTCCTTGGATGATGCAAATAATGTTTATAGAGCCACAAATGAAGTATCTGCTACGACAGATAACACAAACAAGACAGTAACTCTCTCCTGGTCTCCTGTTGAGGGTATATCTAGATATAGGGTATGGAGAGGAACATCTGCTGGGCAGGAAAATCAGTATGTGGACGTCACAGGAACATCCCTTGTAGACAATGGAACCCTTACCTGGGTGAATGCTAATTTCGTAGAGAACGGGACAGTTGTCTTGACTTGGGATGCTCCGTCTGGTGCTATTAAATATCGTATCTGGAGAGGAACAACAAGCGGTGGAGAGAGTCAATATGTAGAGACAACATCTACCACATTTGCTGATACTGGTGGTCTTGCCTGGACTTCCGGAACACCACCAAAAGATGTCTTTCTCTCTACCGAGGGTGGAGGGTATATACTCATTACCCATCCGACAGTTTCTTGGATAAGTTGGCTTTATGTCATCAACGATATGCTCTATGTGTTCACGGACGGTAATCTATTTATTCTCTCTTCTAGTATAGCATCCAACATTCCTTCTAGTTTTTATCTCTTGGATACGGGTATCTCTATGCCGTTTGCCAACTCCACCTTGATGGTGATACGGGATCTTATCTTCCTTGTAGATAAGACCGGAATATATAGACTTAAGACAAACACTCTTGAGCGAATAGACAATCTCGTTGCAGATCAAGTCCCTTTGTTAGATCATTTCAAGGCTGGGACGTTCTCGTTTGAGGACAAGAATTGCTTAGCCATTCCTTATAGGTATGATGATCTTACTCTCTGTTATTGTATAGAATATGATATTTGGTTCCAGCTACCGTTTAGAGCAATACGAAGCTTCACGAATCCTAATAGTGAGAATTGCTCTTTGGTCGAATATCCGTATCCAGGGCAGACAGGAATGGTAGCATTACATGTGATGTTCAACCAGACTACGTATTATCCGATGACGGTCAGATTGTGTCCGTTTGATCTTGGCATTAAGAGATACAAATACATACGAGAGATGCTTATAAAGACCAACGTAGCATGTCCAGTAAAGGTCGGGTTCGATGATGAGTATGTCACAGAAAGACTTGTTCAATACTATACCGATCTAGTAGGATATAAACCCACACTACTAAAGAAGGGCGTCTACCTCTGGTTAGAATTCTCGGAAGACTCTGAGACATTTATGTATGTTCATTTTATCAAGATGAAGCTTACCCTACTGGGAGAAATCAATTACTTCTATGGGCAGACTCCAGCATGGTTAGGGCCAAGATAGAGGATGATGAGCTTAAGTTTATTGAGAATGCCACGCAGGATCACATTAGCTTTGTCGAAGCTACGAATGCGATCATTCGCTCTCTAAATCTGAATATTCCAACAATCCTTCCCTTTGAGCTTATTTTGAGAGAGGCAAGAGATCAGAGGGAGTTCATACAGATCAATCTTCAATTTCATCAATTCTTGAACGATACGTTACATTCTGTTCTAGCATCTCTTCCTGTTCCTGTTATCTTCATACCAAAGATTTTACCTGCTAGTTCCTTTGAGCAACTTAAGATGGTAGAATATATAATGCACCAGGATATAGATACAGTGTTTCAACAACTGTCGGAGGAATACAATGTCAATCAAGCTCGGTGACTATCTGAAGAATATTAAGATGTTTATCGACCCACGGGAGTTGGGTATAGATGATGTTAGGTTAATAGAGGCTATCAACTCTGCCAGGCTGTGGGTTACAAGTGATATGGAACTGTTCGACGGTTGCTCCTTCGTAGTGAACGGATGGGGTATAGATGGATTTGTAGGAATCCCGAGGAGGGTCTACTTCACATCTTACCAATTCCCAGATGTAAGAGTCAGATTGCTGGATACACCAGGAATTCAGATAGAAGTGCATAGAGGCTTGTTTGATAAAGAGATATATCCGTGCGGATACCGGGTGGAAGCTGGTAAGATTATCTTACTTCCAGCTGGGACTTACAAGGGCGTTTTGGATGTTGTCTATCTACCGTGGTTTAGGCGATTCGAGGAAGGGAGTGACGAGGAAGAGAAGGATGATATTATCCCAGATATCTATAAGATGTTGGTGGTCTATAGGGCTTGTTCATTTCTAGTCGGTGGTGATATCCAGAGGTTTTTTATGTTGCAGTATGATTGTTTGGCGGAACAGTTTAGGAGGTTAAAGAGTGGAAAACAGATATCTATATCATCTAGAACAGAACAAGATAATCTTCGAGCTAATTGATGCTATGCTCAAGAACGGTCTCTATTTCGCTCATAGAGACTTTCTTGTTGTCTATTGCAGGACAGATCTGGAGACGGCAAAGAAGATAGTTGAGACGCAGGATTTCTATCTAGGTGATTTAAAGCTTGAAGGCGAAGTAGGACTGGTATATCATTTCTGGGGAGATATAAAAGATATAAAGGATGTGCTGTCCCTTCTTAAGTTAGCAAAAGAAATGTTCACGCACCTGCTCTATTGGGACAGCAGAGCCGAAAAATGGGTTCTAAGGAGGATAAGAAATGGGAGCGAGAAAGCCGAGTGTGCCACAATGGCAGAAGGAATATCAAGAGTTCATGCAGAGAGTCTCCTCCTCTAGTCCGACGCCTGGTGTTACATCTGATTTATATACCACAGTGATGGGATCTCTGATGAGGCAATATAGTGAGAAGGTAAATCCTGCATTTCAGAAGGCTCTGACTTATGGAGAGAGGACACAAACTACGGGTGCGGTCGGAGATTATAGCAATCTTAAGGATTTCTTTCAGTCTTCTTTGCAGAAAAATATGCAGTCGTATCAGCAAAAGACAGCTCCTGTCGCGCAAGAGATTGCTTCTACCGCCGGCTCCCCAGAGGCCTATCAGACCTTCAAGCTTGCGACAGAAGGATCTAGGAGATTTGGTTCTCATCTCGATTTTAGCAATATACAGAAGTCGTGGCAGGAATGGAAAGAGGGTATCAATAGATCCATGGCCGAACTAGGAATACAAGGGTTTGATATAGAAGAGCAATTTAAGAAATGGTATGGAGGATAAGATATGGCAGCTGTAGCACCAATCATTACAGCAGTAGCAGGATTAACAGCAATAGGGACATCTCTTTATGGGCTTATAAACGCCCCGAAACCTCCTAGCCCAAAGATTCCAAGGGAGGTTTTTAGTCAAATCCAAGCTAAGCTTCCTTCCATTAGTGGACTTTCCGAACAGGCAAGGCAGAACATAGCTCAGGCTCTGGAGCAATACCGAGCTGGGCAGCTTCTACCACAATATAAGACGATGCTTGATGATGCATATAAACAGAAATACGAACAGACTATGTCCAATCTAAGTGCCAGAGGTTTGGCAAATTCTTCTGTGGCTCTGCAGGCAAAATCCGAGTTAGACAGATGGTATCAGAACACTTACTATGATCTTCTAAATCAGCAATTAAAGACAGCTCTCAGCCAGCAGGGATTAGCACAAGCAGATATTGATACTCTGACTAGAGAATTGCAGGCATATGGATCCGCCACGCAAGGATATCTCATGGGGACTCAGGCGACAGCCGCAACTACATCTGGAGCTATGCAGGGGTTATCTAGTGGTTTCTCTAGTTTAAGCAAGTCTTGGGAAGACTGGCAGAAGTCGGCTTGGGGAGCATAGGAGGTTATTATGCCTTTAGAGGATATTATCGGAGATGCGGTAGTGACAGGGGCAATTCCTAGGTCTGATGACTGGAAGACGGTAGTAACAGGGAAAATTCCCAGACATGGTGCACAGGATACTAGCGGAACAGTAGCGGAAATCATAGGGAAATCCCTAGCTGGTATTGATCGTTTTGTGAGGGGTGGTTTAGAGGGATTGTTCGGGCAGCCTACACAGGCTTCTGATAAATCTGGACAGCGAGTAACAGGGAAGATCCCGAAAGAACAGGCGCAGAAACAGGAGATGGACGTAGGCGCCAAAGTTCAGGAGTTAATGTCCAAGCTTAGTGAGGAAAATATAAAGAGAGCGCTTGAAGTAATCAGATATAGTGGCAAACCATATACTATGGGATCCTTTGTGGAAGCTTACTCTATGGCCACTCAGGACAAACTCTCAGCACCAGAGAAGGAAGCACTAGAGGGACTAGAGAGGCTCGTTGGTAAGGACACTCCTATTATGGATGAGACTGGAGGACTTACCCCGAAGGTAAGCAGAAATAAGAGCGTAGTCACAGGGAAGATTCCCAAGCCACAGATTCAGACGTCTTCTTTATCTGGCACACATGAGAAGCTTGCAACCGTTCTCGGGGGAGAGAGTCCCTCTGTTATAGAACAGTCTACAGTTAGTGCTATCAATGAGCTATTTAAAGGGAACACAGAGGAATACAAAAAGAAGGCAGAAGAGTCGGACGCTAAGCTAGCTGATGCAATGAGTCGATATGCCGATGTGTCTGGCAAGGTGTTCGATAAACTATTGGAGGTGTATAAACCGCTCATAAACTATGAGATCAAAGACGAGGGGAAGAAGAACGAGCTTTTCAGGAATCTTGCGATTGCTATCACAGGTCTTGCTTCAGTTGGTATGGGTGGGGCTGCTGTTCTTGGCTTTACTAGCGCTCTCCCAAATGTGATGAAACAATGGAGAGAGATGGACGAGGAAGAATACAAGCGTCAGTTAGAACGATTTAAACTTGAGCTAGAAAAGGCAAAGCTGCATGGTGATATTCTTTTAGAGAAGTTGAGAAATGATAGGGATGCCATATTGAAGGACATGACTCTATCCCAGCAAGAGAAAATGACGTATCTGAAGATGCTGGAGCAGAATAAGCTAGAGTGGCTTAAGTTCAATACAAGGATGTTGCATGATGCTATGGTAGCAGCTAATAAGGTCACCACAGGCGGTGGAGATGCTTGGGAAAGACACACTGCTGTGAAGGCTAGAGCTGCGGAGGAGATAGAACAATTGTATAAACAGGCGGAGGATGTAGAAAAGACCGACAGTAAGAAAGCGGAAGAGCTTAGAAGACAGGCTACCTTACTCGGTTCTGTATATGGTATCAAGGCTCCTAGTGTGGCAAAGAAGGAAAAGAAAGTCGATGTAGGATACTACAAGTCCTTCTTGGAGCTGAAGAGACAACTAGAGGAGCAGGTCGCTAGAGGTAACTATGTGGAAGCTAAAAAGATTGTGGAGCAATTACAGGAGGTGGCCACAAAAGCTATGGAGAATACGGGCGATAAGACTCTTTGGAGTGCTATCAATAGGATGTTAGAGGATCCAAGATATACGATTATAGAGCAAGGGAAGTAACATGGATGCTCTATTTATAAAGGATTTTGCTACAGAGAAGATAACTCCATCTTTTGTCGATACAGTAAAAGCTGTTGCGTTGGGTGGTGGAGCTATCGCTGCTACCGCTCTTGCTGCTCCTGCTGGTGCTGCTCTTGCTCCTGTTGGTCTCGAAGCTGTCGGGAGTATAGCGCTTCCTATTCTGGTTGGTGGGCTGGAGAAGAGATATGTAGTCCCGAAGGTAAGAGAGCTAAGTGAGCCCGTCGGTAAGGTAACAGATATCGGTGTAGAAGTTGCTGGCGGACTCAAGCCTGGAGTCATGGCAGAGAAAGCTGTTCAGAGTGCTGCTTCTGCTTTTAGGTTGTCTCTCAAGCGTGCTCTTGCTGGCGGCATTGCTAGTGGTGCTGCTACAGGAACTATGCGAGAAATAGGGGGAGAAGATGTAAACTTGCCAAAGGAGATTGCTGGTGGTGGTCTTAGTGCTGTCGCTGTTACACTTCCTGTCCATGGACTACGAGGGTCTTTTCACCTGGTTGGTGATATTTTGAGTAAGACTAAGACGTATAACAAGGTGAAGGATCTTGCAGGTAAGCTGGTTGATAAAGTGTTCTTTGATGATGTCCCCAAGAGTGTGAGGCGACTGCTTGGTGGGTTTCCTTCCCTGGAAGCAACAGGAGAGGCGGTTCTAAATAATCAGTCAGAGAGAATTGCAAGGTTTATTGCGTCTAAGGAATTTACAGATTATTATGTGGGGTATCTAAAGAGGTTCTACGAGGACGGAGAAGTAGAGTTTATACTCAACTACGAGGATAAGTTCCATCCTCTCAGAAGAACATCCGTTGCTGCCGCTCTAGAGCTTATGCCTCGTGATCTCTTGGAGAAGTTTTACAACGAAGTGTATAAACCTTTGGGGAGATATGGTTATGAGGCATACGAAGCCTTTAGCAATAATTGGTATACCATAGCAACTAGAGATCTTGTAAAAGAGTTCAGAAGGATACATGCTCGATACAAGGACGAATATCTGAATACCCTCAAAGTTTACAACCTCGTTGTATCTCCGCACAAAGACCTTATTACAAGGCTGCAAAGCGTTAAGAGCATTTTAGACTTGCCAGAGAGAATCAAAAAGGTAGGCGATTTTAGGAAGATAAAAGAAGAAATAGATCCGAAAGCATACGAAGAAATCAATAAGCTATATCTCAGAGCATTAGCAGCTACGGGTAGGGCATCCGATGCTAAGTATGTAGTCAGAAACCTCTTGGCTAACAGAGAACTAGATTCGTATTCCATTTTTGTTCTGTCTCAGAATCCGGAGCGGCAGAAATTCTTTCTAGCAGCAGTCAAAGGTGCGGCAAAGTATATTGGCGAGAGAGCCAAATCAGACGAAGAAGTAAGGGAAATTCTAAGGACAAAGATTGCGAAAATACTTGTCCCAAAGGTAAAGGTAAAAGATGTTGCGGTCGAGGCAGAGAAAGCATTCAGGAAAGACATAGGGTTCCCGTTCGAGTCCGATATTCTTGTATCGTTTTTCAAGATGGGCAACAAAGCACTGAACAGCAAGCTCATCTCCAGCAAGGAGTTAAAGGCGTTAGAGGAGGCGTTCAACTTCAAGAAGACTACTATTAAGAGAGGATTCAGGCGATCACTTGCTTTTATAGATAAGCTGAGGGGAGTCGGTATAGAACCGGCAACAACGATACGAGAGACGGAAGAGAACATCGCCAAGGGTCTACTGAAGTATATAAAGAAAGACCCGTCGTTGGATCATCCTCTCTTTGTCCAGTTTCTCACCTATATGCCCAGGGAGAACTTTTACCCGCTTAGGTTCAGAACCGAGGATGTTATTGATATCTCCGAAGCTATAGACCAGTATATAGGGGCAAACGCTGCTTCCTGGCGAAACGCTCTCAGGAGAAGGAAAGTCGCAACGCTAACAGAACATATTGGCCATGCGTTGAGAAGTAAAACACCTGAAGCACTATATCCAGAGTTCAAGCAGAGTTCTGACCTAGTGAAAGCCTGGGTAACGGGAAGGCAGCTTCCGCTGGCGATAGGAGAATACAAGAAATTTGTAAATAGCGCAGTCGGGACATGGGGTGTCCATACGGAACCGAAGATCCAGAAGCTTGGCCTCCTGAAGACAGAGCGATGGAACTGGGAGAAGATCCCACCCATCTGGGGCGTGACTACGCAAACGATTTACATGCACCGAGGCCTTAAGCAGATGCTCGATAATCTTATGTCCTATGCGAGACTGAGGCCTGATATTCCCTGGGCAAGACAAGGAAGTAATGCTCTTACGTGGGTGAATAGCATGATCAAGCATATGGTGCTCAAGTTCTCTCTGTTCCATGCGGTTACTTTAACCAAGTCTGCAGTGTCGGCGAATGTTCCTTTGGAGGTAACAACCACAGCGCTAAGGAATGCTTTATGGAGTGTCTTTCAAGGCAAGAGCGTCTACGATGTTGCTAGTGCATATGATGAAGTTATAGACTTTCTGATGCTTGCTAAAAGATCAGACTTAGCGCCATTTCTTAGTGTCGGCATGTCTCAAATGGACAAGGAGCTTAGGGGCAAGTTCTTACAGAGCCTCTATGATAAGCTTAGTTCTAGTCCATATATTGGACGATATTCAGATAAGATATGGACGACGTTCAATCTAGACGAACATCTGACATGGGACTTGCTGTATCGGGATTACAAGATCCTCATTGCGAAACACTATGTAGATATGTTCAAGAGAGGCGAACTCTCATTGGAAGAGGCAGTCAGAAACATAGAGGAAATCAACAATATCTTTGGTGGTGCTAAGGACTGGTTCTTCATTTCCCCGAAGAAACAAATGTGGTTGAGACTTTTAGTATTCGCTCCTGACTGGTATCTTTCCCTCTGGCGAAACTTCTCTAGGTGGGCTGCTAAAGATGCGACATCTCTAGTTGTAGACTTCTACCCTGCTATGCTCAGATTACACTTGTATATAGCAAACATTATTCACTCAGCGGTTAATGGACAGAGCATATTTGAGAGAGTTTCGGAGGATCCAATAGAAGCGTTGAAGAACTGGAGGGATCTATTCAGGATAACCATCCCACTCGTTGACAAGACGGGCAGGAGAAAACTCCTGAGTCTAGATATTGCTAGCGTAGAACTCGAGCCACTCGAAATGTTCTTCGGAAGTGCTTTTCTGCTGGAGAATGTTGGGAAGGTGCTTACCAGGAATGACATGACGGTGATGGAGAAGCTCATGTTTTTGTTTGGCGGGATGAGCAAAGAGTTCGGGAAGTATCTGACAACGAAGATGTCCTCCTTAGCCAGACTGACAGGGGAGCTTACATCCAATAGAGACCTCCCGCTATCGGAGAGGCTCATAGCTGGGATAAAATCCATTGTCCCTATCGGGCTGATAGGCGCTGTTGGTCTGAGATATAAGAACTATGCTACCCTCCCGAATGACAGGTGGTTCATGGATTTCGCTCAGTTCATGGAAGCATTATCGTTCAAGGCCAGGATCATGGATGATTTCGAGGATTATGTTGTCCGTAACATGCACAACGAGTTTGTGCAGAAGGATATAGACAGATTCTTCGACGAGTATATGGAATTATCAGCAGATCTCAGAAGGATGGATCTTATCCCGTCCAAGAGTAGGAATAACTTCTACGAGAGCATTGGTGCCGGGATCGTCAGGAAGCTGATGAAGGAGCTTTACATCACTGATCAAATAGATGCGGCAGTTAAGTATAGAGATAGAGAAGCGCTAGAGGAGATTAGAAGGACTGCTCTTTCTAGGACAATCCAGTCAATAAGGGAATCTAGACTGAGCCCGAGGATAAAGGCGGTTGCCTTACGAGAGGTTAAAAGGGTGGTCGATGCGGTTCTAAGAGAGAGAATGAGACAAGGCAGAGTAGAAGCATATAAGGAGGACTAGTATGCCTAAGAAGCTAGATGACTGTGTAAAGAAAGTCCGAAGGGAAGGATACACAAAAGATCAAGCATATGCCATTTGCTCTAAGACCACAGGCTATGTTAGAAAGAAAGGCGGCGGTTGGAAGAAGAGAAAGAAAAGCAAGAAATAGGAGGAGCACATGTGGAACGAACTTATTGATAAGCTTAAAAACGTGTCTGCCAAACTTATGGACGAAGTGGAAAGTCGAGTTGATAGTGGTGAGACTAATCAGGAGACTCTTGCTCTTCTGAAGGAAGTCAGACAGACTATCGCTCTGGCATATAAGATGCAGCTAATTACGAAGGGGGAGGTGGAGGACTTTCGGGAAGAGGGAACAGAGGACGAGTTTGAGGATCTCAAGAAAGACATATCTATAACCGAGGTTCCAGAGGAAGATGAGGCAGATACCACCGAAGGGAAGGACGAAGAAGAGGAAGAAGAGGATGACATCGAGAAGATACTGAGGGATTTCTAGGAGGGAGACGATGGAAATGCTTAAGCTTGTGCTTGGTATACTGGTTAATATGCGCTATTTTGCTTACTTCATCTCAACAGCTCTCGGTTTTGTGCTGTTCATACTATCGCTCGAGAAGATTCAGTGCTTACCTTATGTTCTTACCTTCTTGTTTATATCATACATACCCCTGTTGTTTGGGAGGAAAGAGCATGGAGTTAGACGAGAGAACGTTGGTCTTGGAGGTCAAGATGCAGAATTTAGAGAAGACACTCTCTGAGTTGAATGAGAAAGTATGCTCGATATCAGCTCAATTAACTGAGTTGCGCATTCTTATTGAGAGATCAGAGAAGAAGCTGGCCATTGCTGTTCTTAGCTTTATTGCTGCTCTGATCATACAGTTTATTGTGAGGAAGTTATGAATCTCGACAAGAGACTTCTCTTCGAGTATTTACAACAGATTAGGACTGAATTGCAGGGGGACAAGCGACTAATGCTGGAGATCTCTAAGTATCTCAAAGAGAAGGGGTTCGTTGTGCCAGAGGATGATTTCGATAAACAGTTCTGGAAGGCTATGGCCAGGTTTGTGGATAAGCATGGTTATCTAGCTAGGGACTACGTTCTGCTTTCTATAGAAGCATACAGAAGGGGTATTCGATATGGCAAAGCTAGATCCTGTCTTTGCTAATTTTCTTAAGTATTCTAGGCATATTATAATCATCTCGAAGGATAAGGGATTCATGCACCTCTCCAAGGGTAGCTGGTATGGTAGTCAGAAATACTTGATCTACAGAATGTGGGAGGCTGTGAAAGAGAACGACGAATGCAGAACGTTCGTAATCCTGAAAGGTAGACAGATGGGTATCACAACAATTCTCCTCGGTCTAGATCTCTTCTATGCCTACACTGTGCGAGGTGCCCGACTGGCGATAATGATGAACGATTACATAAACGCAAACCTTGCCAGGAAATCGATCATAAGCGACTATCATATGAACATCCCTCCGAAGCAAAGAAGAGCAGACCTGGTGACCAACACGAGGGATTTTACCAGGTTCGATAACTTCTCGGAGATTCATTACTTATACACCTCAGATAGATCGAACAAGAAGGGAACTGTAGGCCGATCTCGAGGCTTCAACTACATACACGCATCCGAAGTGGCTTACTTCAAGAACATGGAAGATCTCTTTGCTGTGAGAGCATCTCTCTCTAGTTCGCATCCATATCGAATGTTCATCTACGAATCTACGGCGAATGGTTACAACGACTTCTACGATATGTGGGAGACAGCTAAGAAATCCCCTGTTCAGAGGGCGGTCTTTCTAGGATGGTGGCTAAAGGAAGATTACAGGATTGACCCCAAAGAGGAGCCGGCCGCTTACAAGTTTTATTCATACTCTCCCAGTTCAGAGGAGGCCGCCTGGATAAGGCAGGTTAAAAAGCTCTATGGTGTGGAAATATCTATGGCTCAGCTTGCTTGGTGGAGAAAGCAGCTAGCGGAACAATACATGAACGATGAGAACTTCTGCTTGCAGGAATTCCCATTCACAGAGTATCAGGCCTTCCAACTCTCTGGTATGCGCTTCTTCAATACGAACATCATTAACACTCAGCTAGATCATGTGAAGGAAGCTAAACCAGAAAAATATCGGCTCTACTACAACGGAGAATTTATCATCGAGAAGGATTCTTCTGCAGCCAACCTCACCATCTTCGAGAAGCCAGAGCAAGGCGGAATGTATGCCGTCGGTGTAGACCCAACCATGGGAGCCAATATGGAATCCGATAACGCTGTCATACAAGTGTTCAGGTGTTATAGGGATAGAATCGAGCAGGTAGCAGAGTTCGCAGATAACCAGGTAGATCCTCAGGCACTGGCTAGATATGTCCTCCTCCTGGCGTCAATCTACAACAGCGCAATGGTAATCCTAGAGGTTACCGGGGTAGGTCACTCTACCCTATCAGAGATAGATAAACTCAAAAAGGAGGGTTGGGTTCCAGAAGTTAAAAACCTTCCGGAAGAGCTAAGAGAAGTGTTCAACACTAATATCAGAAAATCCAGGGAATATCTCTACAGCAGGCAAGATGCTCTTAGGAAAAGTTTTGTGAGGCATTGGAAAACTACGGCCGAAACCAAGATATCCCTACTCGGTGCGTTCCGTGGTGCTCTTACAGAAGGGAAAATCATTCTCAGGTCTAAGGAATTGATCGAGGAGATGACCAGGGTCGTGAAGGACGGGTCTGTCATAGAAGCCCAGAGCGGATGGCATGACGATAGAGTTATTGCAGCTGCCCTGTGTTGGGAATGCTATGACAAGTTCCTGAGAAGGACAGCCCCTGACCAATACGAAACAGAAGAAACTAGACTTAACCAGCAGGCAACCAATGTCATTAAGATAGGCGATCTGACACTTAGACTGATAGCATAGAGCCATGGGGCATTCTAGAACATTACTAGCTATAGAAAGAATCAAGAACAATCAATATAAGTTAGACGACCTAGATTACCACAGAAGTCCGGAATTTAGAGATAAAGTCTTTTCCAGAATCAGAGTAGGTAGTTCAGAACATACCCTCCTGCACTTCCTATATGCTCTGTCAGTCTTCATGAATCACGACTATCAAAAGGTATTGCTTTTGGTCTACGCCACCATGCGGGATAAGCTCGAGGAGAAGCTAGGGCAGATCTGGAGAGATAAATGGTTAGATGCTGTTCTTGTTCTGCTTGATATAGTTAGGGAGAACGTGAGATTCGAGAAAGCGGTGTTTAACTATCCAGATGAGAGGATTCCACAACCAAAGGTCATCATCGACCCCAGTTATGCGGAGGACTTATATCCGATCATTGCTAAGAGGTTCGGTATCTTTAAGTGCTCTGAGCTCCCGGAGGAGTAGATAAATAACCCCCTCGCTCGAGGGGGTGCAACTGGGTAATGCCTCGGAATGACCGGTAGTGAACGCCGATGCCACCCTAACCTCGACCGAGGGATCAGGTGGTCGTTTCTTGCTTATCACATTCTTCTCCTTTGGTCAATAGCTCTGACCACCCCATAGGGTCGATTTCTGGCTTCTCTGTGTGAATCTGTATCCAATGCCAGACAGCCCCCACCAAGGGAGTGATATCCACATAGATCCCATCCTTTAACTTCCTCTCGATCAGTTCATTCATCTCACACCCCCGCCAGATTTGATCCAGGACGTTAACTTTTAGACCACCACGTATGTTTCATCGTCCTTTTCAAATTTCGATTCTGAGGCCATTTTCAGGCTCGTAGAGAAAGACCTATTATAACCCATTGATTCTACTAGTGATTCACTCGATAATATACAGCTCATTCTTTGCTCTTGTTGCTGTTGTATAAGCGATTTTGTTTCTTTCCTTCTCGTCCATCTCTCTCCTAGTCGGGATATCTAGCTTCATAATCACCACATCCGCCTCCGCCCCTTTGGCTTTGTGTGTGTTCATAATATTCACTTTGGGATCATACCAGATCGGATTCTTAGTCAATTCCAGAACCAGCTCGCTCTCGTCCTCAGTCAGTCTCATGACCTTGAGTAATCCGTATATCCCCATACGTTTGAGCCCGTTCACCACAACATCTGCTTCCGGAAAGTCTGATACCATCTTGTCTCCCAGGATGTCTGCTATCTCTAGTAGACGAGTTTTGTTCTTTGCATACTTAGCTGGAATATGTTCCAACACCTTCAGGTCTCGCATCCTGAGCCAACCCTGCTCTAACCCAATCCAGAACCTGACAAGAGAATTAACCTTAGCGCTAAAGGGAAGATCGTCGAATAACTTGTGTGGGATACCCTCTCTGCACAATGTGCTACTCATCTGCTCGGCCGTTCTGATTCTGTATGTCAGAAGAAGGGTATCCTTGTTTGGATCCAGCGCCTCCATGAAGTAGCTGATATGTCTAACCTTCCCGTGCTTTCCGTTCCCGGTGATTCTCTCTCCCCAGACCTGATATTGGCTTGCGTATTCTGCTACCTCGTTGCAACACCTATGGCTAGGGACAAGCTGTTTTATCGGTTCGTATGACGTAAGATACTTGTCGCTGGTATTGGCAAAAGTGTAGATATTCTGGTTCGGATCCCCAACCAGAAGGATGTTCCTAGAACAGAATCTTCTAACCAACCTCCAGACCAGAGGGCAGATGTCGTTTGCCTCGTCTATCACCACGTAGGGAACTTCAATGCTCAGGTTGAGTCCCAGCATGAGTGTCTCCGTGTAATCGAACTTTCCCAGACTATACATGTATTCCCGAAAGTCCTCGAATAACCGCTTGAATTCCTGTGGTGACATGCCATAATGAGCATAATCGCCACTCTGTTCCCAATACGCCTCTGGTTGTTTGAGCGATAGTCTACAGTTATTGAAATGATCGTAGATGTGCCCAGTCTCCTGGTAGAATCCTCCCCTCATATACCTGAGTTTGATTTTAGGGAACCCCTTCGATTCAAACCACTCGGAAATACGATTGAACTGCAAGGGAGCATAGGCGTAACCAGCCCTTCTATAATGCTGTGCAATGTAGCTGTGGAATGTGGATACCTGCAGAGTATGTTCCTGTTGCTGTAGCTTTTCATTCAGCATCCTTGTTGCCATGCGGGAGAACGTCAGAAGTAGTGTATTGTCTGCTGTGAATTTATCCTTGAGCTGAACCAATGTGTTCGCCAACCATGTTGTCTTTCCACTCCCTGCGAGCCCCCACACCGTTGTTACCTTCAGTTCTCTGCCCATGCTTAGTCTCCTTCTCTGACCTCTAAGCAATCATCGTGTATCATCACATAATACTTGGTGTAGCCATAGTCTGTATCGCCAAAGAGGATCATGTCTTCCGATACTCTGGGCTCATACGGCTCAAACACGGTGGCCAGTTTCCTTGCGATTTCCTCACTCCCGCATTGCAAGCACACAGCAGCCCTTCTTTCCAGTCTTCCGAGAATATCGGCCATGATACTATCTGATGCATTATCTTCGGATAGTCTTATCTTTGCTTTGCCGTCCCTGGTTACAAACACAATACCGAGCAGTCTGGCTTCGTTTAACATCTCTGGTGGGACTTCAGTAAGGATGTCATCCACAGAATTATTGAGAAAATCTTTCAATATCTCCCTAGTTTCAATCTTCTCATTTTGCTGTATCTCTTCCTGTGTTAGCTCGAATACAAAGCACTCCATACTTCCATAACGATATGACTCTGTGATCTCCGCAAGGATCCTGGAGAACGTGTGGTAGTCGCCAGGATACACTTCGATGTTGTCTCTTATGTGTCTTAGCAGTTCTACCTTGGGAACATAGGCCTTATCGTTCTCTACATACTTATGCACCGTGTGGAATATTCTGAACTCCGCCTGATCCCTCAGTGCAGACTGCAGATGTTTCAAAGATGGAACTCTGAGAGCATTCGTTACAATGTTCTTGATAGTCCCAACGATCTCTTCCTGCGCTTTCTGTTCTATGTCTCTGGTATCAATATCTGCCTTATGTAAGAGATATCGGGCGAAGATGCGCCAGACTGTGGTGAGCTTTATCTTCTTGCTTCTGGCATAATACGAATCTGTGAATTGCTCCATCCCAGGAATGCTTCCTAACAACTTGTAACCCTCCGGAGCAACAAACTTCCTTAGGGGTATTTCTTCTGTGACACCCTGCTCTTTCAGGATCAACATTATTCCGTTTCCGGTAAGTCTATATCTAATAGATTCAATGTGTATGGCCTCCGCACTATCTACTAATAGAGCTATCTCATCTGGAGACAGAACGATTCCAGGGTAATTATCTTTGTAATACTGGAATGCATCACTATCTTCATAAGACTCAACCATACGGAGCACTTCTGCCGGGATCTTGTATTTGTCAGCTTTCCCGGAATCATTTATAAGTTTCGAGAGCAGGACTCTTGTATTGATGTGGTCGAGGAAATGACCCTTAGAATCCACTGCGAAGGCAAACTTGTCCTTACCGTCTACAGCAAGAATCTCTCCTGTTAGGAACATTCTCAGTGCTGTTATGCCTTTCAGGTTCTGGCTCAGTGTGATCTTCTTGGTGTTTCTCTTAACAAACTCCAGTTCTTCCCTGGTAAGGCTTTGGAATGTAATCCCATAATATTTACGATCTGACGGATCTATGCAGAACACTGGCGTGGGATTCTCAAACACCTCAGCATCTGAGATATCTATAATCTCCCCGACTACAACTCCTCTCTTCGCATCGCCAGGGAATTTGAATCCCAACGTGTGAAAGATATACATAAACTCCTCATCACCGACTCTCACCCTCCCGACAGGATACGCAAGGAACTTATCTCTCGCTTTGGAAGCACGCCTTTCCTTGGTAACATATCCAAACCATACACCGTCCAGGACTAGCTTCTCAAAATTAAGAGCCCCCTTTCTAGCCCCTTCAGCCAAGTCCCTAAACGTTTCAGTTATGCCGAGATGAGTCACTACGGTCTTAGGAACGTCTTTAAATCTCTCAATCAATATCTGCCTAAGATCCTCCTGATACATGGTTATTCCCCCTTTATTCTGTTATAAATTCTCCTTCTCTTGAAATAGGATAGTATCTATTGCAACCGAAACAATACGCCCCACGTCCGTCCTCAAATATCAGCATGGATGGATTCTTATCGTTGTGAAACGGACATCTGATCATGTATCCTTTTCTTGTCCTCTGAGCCCTGTATCCGTATTTCGCCAGGATTCTATCAAGCGCCCCCTCGGCAGGGAAGTCGGAATAGGATATGTTCTTGTTTGACTCTCGCTTTACTAAAGGGATCCTCTGTCTTGGGGTTCTTCTGGATCTCAGGAGCCTAGATTCCGACTCTCCATTCCTTGTGCCAAGTAGTCTAACAGCTTTTAAGGATGTGATCCCTCGGTCTACATAAGCAAGATCGTTCCAGCCAAGCAAGATCGAGAGAGGATCGTATTCCCAAGATTTGGGAACAATGGATATGATTCCCAGCCAGTTCCTCCTACCTTCATGCTCGCTTGTGTATCCAAGCATGTTGAGTTTGAATCCCATCTTGCCTAGGTATCCCACCAAGGAATTAAGAACACTCCTCTCGAACACCTCAAACTCTGGGAAGTTTTCCTGTGGCCATGTCTTTCTCAGATCAAGATCGATACCTATAAAGTGCAACCGGTAGGGCGAGGTCAAAGACATATTAGGTTTTTCATTGAACTGTTCCAGGTTGCTTACCTTCCTTGTCGAGAGGTGGATCCCGTAGGCGTAGTTCTGATGCTGGGATATGAAGTCGAGAATCTGCTCTTTCTTGCCGGCAAGACGACCGGTGAAGGTTTTATCCCCATTCGGGGCATATTGTAACAGGATATATTCGTCTTCTAGCAGCTCGTCGAATGCAATATCTAAAAACGTCATAACCTCATTTAGATAACATCTCATGGTCTATCTCCAGTAGATCTGGAATCCACGAGCGTCCCTTCTTTTTCCAGGACAGGACAGCAATCCGCCATCCTGCCTGGAGTAATACCTCCAGTGTTTCTCTCTGTTCTAAGATTTTTCTCTTCCTGGCAGCTCTATTGGAAGAGGTTGTAACCTGGACGGCGAGTGTTCCATGCTCTGGGGACACTGCCAGGAAGTCTACAAATCCAAATAAGTCGTTATGTTTGTATGCAAACGAGTTCCATGTTTCCGTCTTCTCTACCAGGGGATAACCCAGGTTTTTTAAATAGTCCTTTGTTTTCGCATATAGAGAATTCTTTACCCGCAAAGAGCTCCTCCATGTTCACCCCAAATAACTCAACCAGCTTTTGAGCTACCCGCCAGTCTATTTTCCTTGTCCATCCATATTCAATGTTGAGATAAGTCTCGTGGGAGATCCCGAGGATCTTAGCCATGTCCCTACTAGAAAGTCCTTTATCCTGCCTTGCAAGGAACAGATTATATCTGACAGGTCTTCTCACTCTTGCCTTTATTACCTTCTTTCTTGCCCCCATCTTAAACCCTCCCTGTTATTCTAAAGACTCCCATACGATCTCCAATAATCCCGTTCTTCCTCATAAGGTTGACAAAGCCTTTATATCTTACTCCCATATCCTTGGCAAGATACATCAGAGCCTCTTGAGTAATGAACTCCCCCGAGATTGCTTGCTGCTCTATCATCCTTTTAGCCTTCTCCACAACTTCCTTCTCCCAGTCGCTCTGCAAAATCTCCACCGCACTTGTAAGCCCGGTAATCTCCCGGTCGTATATCACCTTCGTTCTAGCAATTAGCCCATGTTCCCTAAGTATCCTAAGCAGGCGGTAGTATGTAATCCTGTATTTCTCACAGAGAGGGAGAAGATGTTCTTTGCTGAGCCAGAGGCACTTCTTCCAGATTATCTTACGCTCTCGTTCTATGATCTGCCTGGCTTCTTCTACGAGCTCATCAACAGAGAAATTGGCATCTCCACCCAAGATGTAACAGGATATGTTGCTTTGTTTTTCGGGATCCCATGTGAGGAATGATATATTCGACAACATCCCCAATTTCTTCAAAGTCTTTCGTGCGTAATCCAGCGGGTAATCATATTTGAAACAGAACGTAGACAGCTCGCCCGAGACAAACAACTTGAGCCCGTTCTTACTAATTACAGCTTCCGGATGCTCAGCCAAGAATTTCTGAAAATCTTCTTTTATTCTAACTCCGTCCATAACAACCCTCCTGTCTTCTTTGCTAATTCTAAGTTGAGCCACTGCCCATAGTGCATAATTACTAAGGTCTCGTATTCCTGCCTAGCCAGGAAGCGCCTCGCTCTCTCTAACGACATGTGCGAGTTCGATATACGCTCCGCCAGGCTAAGCGGGAGCTCGTGATTCAGAGCACTGTTCCAGAGTGTATGTTCATCGTAATCGATCCCGAACAGGAGCCATCTGAGTTTAGGGAATTGGTAGGGGATGTCGTATGTGTCCACAGCGTAGAGAGCATATTCTGAGCCCCTGCGAAGAAGGAAGCCGTAGCAATCGACATCGTGCATCAGAAGCACAGTCTTTACCAGAACATCCCCTACTCTTACTACACTCTTATGGCTAAAGTCCCTGTTCGGATACAGCACCCTACAGCCACGATACTCAAACTCTCTCGCCTTCCTGACATGATCCCCGTGCATATGCGACACCAAGCAAGTCCTCCCGAACAGGCTGGTTTGGGGGAGAGCCCCCGCATCCAGGAGCACTCCCCAGATCTCGCACGAGGATCCTTTATCAGAGCTGGAACTATATACCCTGATCTCGCTTGAGTTCATAAATACGCTCCAGCCCGAGCCTGCTTGTCAATTCCCGCTCTGCTTCTACCTCCTGCATAACCCTCGCCAGATTCAGAACAGATTGCCACTCGCTGACAAGAGCCTTACTTACGTAGTTAGCAGTTACGAAGTCGTCGTGCTTAATGTAGAACTTAATTACTTCTAAGCAGAGGCGTTCCAGAAGCTCACTTTCCCTGATCATTTCCTTCCTCCCTTGGGATCTTTCCCATTGCCGAGTCAAAGATCTCGTCCCAACGATCCTTCAACTCCTGTGCTAAGTAGAGCCCCTCCGCAAGGTAACCTCTCTCAATACAAACATGCATAGCTACATTGCAAACATGATCCATGATCCTATGCTTCAATACGTCTAATCTCATGTTACTCCTCCTCCTTGGTAAATGGTTTAGCATAATGTGGGATCATTGCCATACACCTAACCAGAACATCTATCAGACCCAATCTGTCGACATATGCACCACAATTATTCTCAGGGTCTTTGAGAACATATTTCCCACTGTCTGAACAGCATGTCTCCAGGTAGCCGAGCAGTTGTGGCACATCACTAAAGCGTTCGACAAACAGGTGAGCATGCCAGGGATTCTGAACAATGAGCACACATTCAGCAAAGGTATCGATGAGAATGATGGTGATATCCTCTTCAACCTTGATCTCAAAGATATACGGATCGACTGACGACAATGCTCCCCACCTGATAACGCTTCCCTTCTCTAGTCTTTTCGGTCTGTCGTCTTCTACTCTCGATTCTGTCATCTCTGCACCCTCCATCTTGTAAACACATCTCTAAATCTGACACCATTACTCTTAAGAATCAACGCCAGTTCCCCCGGATACACTACTCTTATCTTGCCATCCTGCTCCTGCTTCCCACCTCCCCTCGATAGGACTATTTGTTTGCCCCCGAATTTGCTCTGAAACTGGGGCTTAACATCTAACACTACCCTGTCCCCAGCCAGGTTAAACAGCTCTTCCATGCTGTTCAACTCCTCCACACTGCCTTCTCCAGGGAAGGGTTCCCACCGCTCAAACACATCCTCGATACCAAAGGAATGCTCATCCAGCCATCTCCGAAGCCACCTCTCGTCTGTGATTAAGCTGGATCTTCCACGATAAATAGGGATATGTCTCGTGTCAGATTTATCCTTAACTACCTTCACAACGTCCGCTAACTCGTGGACATATTCTTTTTTGGTAAAGAGCACCATGTCCTGCTGAAACATGTTGACCTCCTCCCTGCTCTGTGTTATATTAACTTTAAACAAAACCACCCACAACCCTCCTTTTGGTTGGTTTCCCCTCCCATTTGGGAGGGGTTTTTGTTTCTACATTAGCTCAGCACCCATTATCATAACCCGGTAGCGATAACAATATATGTCGATCCAGTTGTTATCGGCTCCAGGATCGGATAAACTGACTATGTCTCTCTCCACAGGTTTTAGGGCATCCAGCAGATATTGTATGTTGAATATCTTATTGACCTTCTCGTTTTCTCTGTCATCAAACGTCGCTGGGATGTCGATCAATGAGGTGATGGTTCCATCGACATCCTGAGAGAATAGACGTATGCTGTTGGGGTTGTCTGGATCCACTTCCATGTGGACATAATTTGCCTTGCTAATCTTTCTAATCTGCTTCAATGCATCGATCATATCCCAAGCGTTCACATAAACCACAGTCTTGTGTTCCTTCGCCAGCACTAGTTCGTATTCCGGGAGAATGTAATCCTTCAGCCATACCCCGATCGTGTGCCTCCCTATCTCTATTACCAGCATATCATATGAGATGCCGATATTCCCCACCTTCGCCTTCGCTATGCTGACAGCATCGGCGACAAACTTGGCAGAAGAACTGTGAATGCACAATCTCTCCGTGATGCCGAGAGGTTCTTTCATGTCGTATACCGCCAGCCTGAAACTATCAGAAGCATAGAGTGTTTTCCCGTTCACTATGTGTATGACGCTAGGATTCATGGCGTGCTCACGCCCTGCAGCATGGGCAGTATGACTGAATGCATTCGATAGCTCTTCTACAGGAAACTGCCATACCTGAATATCGCTATGCACATGGTAGGCCATGTCCGAAGAATCGATAAGCTTCAATACAAAGTTACCAACCTTCATAGTCATATTGTCCTTGTCTATCTCTAGTGCTATGGTGTGGTTTTTCTTCCCTGTTTCTCTGACAGCATTCAACAGGCTCTTCCTTTCAACAGCCACATCACAATCGATGTCGCCTGTGTAGAATTCTGAAACAACCTCCGTGTGCCCATTCATTGCAAACAGCTTGGTTATCCCCCCTCTAGATCTTAGAAATATAAATCCAGATCGATAGAAGTTTCCCTCGGGCATCTTGTTCATGATTGCCAATGCCTCGACGAGCTCTTTTGTGTTGAATTTCATCATGTTAAACCCTCCTTGTTGGTTGTTCCCCTCCCAAGGCGGGAGGGGTCTATCTATCAAACCGACTTTCTCGTCACCAGAACAATGCCATCATCGCACCTGAACGATAAAACCAGCTGGTTGTTCTGCTTATCAAACTTGCCATAGCACTCTGATCTATCACCAATCTTTAAGCGATCTACAAAGGTATCCCAGGTGACCTCTACCTTGGCCACAAATTCGTTCATCTCTAAGGATACAATCTCCTGATCTCCGAATGCTTCCTCTAACAGCTCAACATAACTTTTAATCTTCTCGACTTTCATTTTTGCCCTCCTCTATTTCAGAATAATCTACATCTACAAATTCAACTTCGCCCTGTTCTTCTACCTGCTCGGGCTCCTTGTCCTGTGCGAGCGCCTGGACGAATTCGACAGAGATAATCCCATACTTCGAGAGCATGCGCTTGAGCAGGGTCTTTTTGGCCATTGCCCAGAAGTCCGTCTTCCACGGGGAAGAGGGGTTGTCATAGGACTTGGAAAACCTCTTGCCATGCTGCTCCGCTTCTTCCTTGGTTATGGAATCCCAGCACTCAAAGCCACTGACTAACTGGAAATAGCCAATAAGACCAACAATCTGATCACTAAGGGGTTCGCCTTGTTTCTCTATCTCGCCAGTGATTCGCTTGGCTATCCGCTCGCCCTCATAGACCTCGGTAACAGCGATGCGCTTATACTGCCCGGATCTGAGAGCAAGCTGAATCAAGCCCCGATAGCCAAGCTGAAACTGCGGGATCGTCCGACTGCCCCGCTTATAGGGCACTAAGTATGCGTAGCCAAGCGCAGAGACTATCGGTAGCTTAAGAGCCGCCGCCTTCAATGCTTCCCTTAAGACGTCCCCGGGATCGCAGTCCCTAAGCCCCGTGTTGGAGTAGGCCTCCACCAACGAGGCCAGGAACGAACCCGCTTCCTTACCGAGTGCGTCTACGAACTTTTGTTTTACACTCGGCGTTGCCAACAACTGGTTCAGTTTCGCAATGTTGTTGCTCATGTCTGTCCTCCACTGTTACTGTTAGTTCTTTGTCATACTCTTTCCAGGTATATACTACTTGCCATTTTTGCTTGGCACTTTCAATGAATGAGGGGCTCAGCCTCTCTCCGTCGTCCACCAGTTTAAAGAACCTGATCCCTAGGCGCTCTTCTATATCAGCCACACAATCAAACAGCATCTCTACTTTCTCGGCATAAGACTTGTAGTGGAACTCGCTCACGGAGTCCCACTTTACGAAAAGGGGATCCTCATTCATGGCCTGCCTCTGGTGGCTTATATCAACAGAGAGATCATCGTATCGGCGCATGAGCTCGATAACTTCATTAGTGATGCGCATAGGTGGAACCACCTCGCACGAGTGCAGATAGTCTGACATGTCATGTAAGAATTTCAATCTGTTTTTGATCTTACGGTGCTCTGATTCCAGCCGGCAGAGCTCAGGATACAGTATCTCCTTCACCAGAAGGGATGGATGCCCCTCGTGCAACTGCGGATAAATCAAGGCGGGATGCACTGGAAGCTGTGGCAACTCGGATCCCATTAGGGTAAAGCGAACTGTAGCACCAGGGATCCGCTTATGCCCTTTAGCATCTTGGCCAGAGAAAACATACAGGATAGCACCAACAACGGTGGTCTTACCTGCCCCCGTCCGGCCAGCTATGCGGACATGCTTACCCTCGGGAGTAATGGAAAGGTTGCTGATAGTAAAGAAATTATTGATACTCACACTTTTTAATTGATAGTCCTTCATGTTCAACCCTCCCTTTGGTTTTGTAGGGAGCCCGGGCGGGCTCCCGTGTTTGCGATTAGTCTATATAGGCGAAGCCCTTACATCCGATGACGTTGCCTTCGGGATCCCTGACGAGGTCGTGCGGAACGAGAAAGTCACGTCGCTGGAATAACTGTGCAACGGGGAGCGATACCACATAGAACACATTTTCCTCTTGGACAGGGAGATCCGGTGCGATGAAGCCTTTTCTGAACAACGGGTATTCGCCAATGATTCCGCAGAAAACGTTATCCTCGATCATTCTGAGCGGGTCAGCTGCCTTGGGGATCTCAAGGATAACCTCCATGTTTTTGTTTACGATCTTGATCGGATGCGGGGTCGTGTTGTAAACCCTAACGTCCCCAAGGTCGACGAACCCAAATCTCTCTTCCATGCTTTTCTTCATGTTTGTCCCTCCTTTTTATGTCATGTTAGTCTAGTGATGCGAAGGCGTCTTCCTTCTCACCTTCGATCTCAACCACGATGCCGTCCACCTGGACGACACCAAACCCTTCTTCGACCTCAAGATTCCCGTCTATAGCTTGCCCCCTTGCTCTCTTCCAGCGGTATTCTACAAAGGGACTGTCAGTGAGGACGAGGGCGGCACGATGGTTATCATCCGGTTCGTAAGTGAGAATCTCACAGGGACATGTGTCAACTGTAACGCTAGACTCGTGCCAGCCTAGCCAACTAGCTACGGCACAGCGGGTATAGACGTTGAACAAGTTCTTATCGCCGGGAAGGAGTATTAGATCCTTTCTGCCCCGGACGATTCTAACGTTTTTAGCCGGTAGCTCCAAAAAATACCTGTCTTCTGTATGAGTTACCAGTTTAGGCGAGACCCATATAATAAAGGTCGGTCTGCGCCCGATCCTGACTTGGAACAAGACTTTTTCGTTAGAATATACGTATTTCTTAACATCCAATTTTTCTTTCATGATTAACCCTCCTTTCATACTTTTGTCAATCTAGAGATGCGAGGGCATCTTCCTTTTCGCCCATGGCCTCTTCTATAGTGCCATCCAGGCGAATGACTCCGAAGCCCCTTTCAATAATCTGCCCCTTGAAAGTCCACGACCGCACCGTTTTCCATCGGTATTCAACATCGGTCGCTTCCGTCAGAACGAGTGCGGATTGATAGCCGGGGTTGTCCTGGTAGAAATACACCTTGCCACCGGTATCAATCTCAATGTCAGCTTCATCCCAAGCCCCGTATAGAGCTCTCACCACCCGCACATTGAACAAGTTCATAGTGCCAGGTCGCAGGATAAGATCGCTCTTCCCCTGGGAGAGCTCAACGTTCACAGCGGGGAGTTCGAGAAAACACCCGTCCCCGGTCTTGGTTATCAATTTTGGGGATACCCATATAATATAATTGGGTTTATACCCCACCTTTAGCTGATACAATGCCCCGATCTTCCTCAAAATCATTTTCTGTTTCATGGCACACCCTCCTTATGGTATGATAAGTTCTGGAACGACTTGATATCGGCCAGACCGAATGTTGGCCTTAACCTCTCTTGCGTTTTCACAGCCGAGAAATCGGACTACAAACTTCGTGGTAGTCCTGGAATAATCCCAGTAACGACTAGATAGACGCACACCGTCCACACCCTTGGATGCCACTACCTTGCCATAGGAGACAAGATAGTGATTGCCGTCCGATGTAGAAATCACAATGTGGTTATTTTGCGGGCGTCCATTCCATTCAAACTGCTCAACTTCCTTGATCATGTTACCCTCCTTTTGGTTTTTGGTTTTGGTTGTTGGTTATCGTTCCCTTCTGTTTACACTTCCTATATAACACAACTCGGTTAATTTGTCAAGGGAAATTTTTGTGTTTCGATAAAAAATTTTTCGGTTGCTCTGCCGCTGGAACCTGCCACTGCCGCTCGCGCTGCCGCTCGTTCCCATACGCTGCCGCTCGCTCTCAGCAACGAGAGTCCATGCTACGTTGTCAAAGAGGCAAACTCGATCCCCTCGGGCGGGGCAAAAAGGGGCAGGGGATGTCCCCTGCCCTCGTTGGGCTAGTCTAGGCTAGCGAGAGCATCTTCTTCAACCTGTTCCTCTGTGCCATCCAAGCGGATAACTGAGATACCTTCTGGAATGTTGCCATAGAGGCGCCCGGTTCTCGTCCAGGAGAATTTGACAAAGTCTTCACTCGTCAGAACTAGTGCGCCTTGGCTAATGCCCAGATTGCCACGTGGGGAACTGAAAATGTAGTAGTAATAAACTTCGCCAGGGGAAAGAATGGTAATGCGAGAATCACCACGATAACCACATCTAACAAAAACGTTAAACAAATTTCTATTCCCCGGCTTGAGAATGAGATTCTTCTTGCCCCTCTGAAGCTCAACACCGCTAAGCGGGAGCTCGATAAAAGCATCTTCCCCGTCCTTCCCGACAAGCTTAGGGTTTACCCAGATGTGGAAGGTTGGACGATCATGTTCTTCTTGCCCCACCTTCCAGAGATAGAATACCTTACCTTCGGCTTGTCTCTCAATCAAAACAACCCTAGTCTTAGCCATAACCAGTCCTCCTTTTGGTTTTCCTTGTCCCTAACAGGACGTCTAGTATATAGCACAACGCAAATTTTTTGTCAATACTTTTTGTAGGGGAACGAAAAATTTTTAGTCCAAGGGGAAAATGCCCCGACTACGACTAATGCCCCAAGGGAAAGATGCCCCTAATTTGCCCCAGGAGATACCCGGGAGATACCCAGGAAATACCCCAAAAAGGGGTATAAACTGCCCCTAGGATGCCCAGGAATACCCGGGTAAGGGGTATAAGATACCCCGGGAGGCCTCGGCAATACTCCGGGATACCTCGGCGAGGCCTCGGCAACATGCCCCATATACCCATTACCAAGGTAAGATGCCGGCCAAGGGAAATATGCCCATGAAAGCATAAGGCATACCTCGGGAGGCATAAGAGATGCTCCGGGAGGCATAAAACATGCCTAGGAAAGCATGCGATGCCCAAGGGAAAGTATAAGATGCTTGCTAGACTAAGAGAGAAAGCTTAATTGATCGCTCGTAGGCCTCGTCTTGCCCCTGTAGGCCTATTCGTCCTTCGCTCGTCCTTCAATTTGACCTTTCCTTTTTGCAAAGAAAGGGAAAATCCCTTATTTGATAAGCACTAGAGCAAGGGGTTTTACCTACCAAGTGGTAGGTTTATATATAGAGATGATTTTTTACATTGCCTTTTTCTTGACATGCGCAAGACGTCCTTGGGAATACTAGGATTGCATGCAAGACACTGCCAACATGCTTGCTCTAAAACGTTAACGAAAACAACAACTTAGCTTTTTGGTTGTCAACCACCAAGGAACATCGTTTTGTCACTTTACCAAGTGGTAGATAAGTCTAAGTATTCGATTATATTGGGGATCGAAGAAGGACGAGAGAGAGAACATCGAATTTTATTGAAAACCCCTATAAGCAAGGGATTTTTAAGGGAAAATGAGGTGCAAAAAAAATTTGCAGGCCGTCTAAGTATCTAAAACTCCTTAAATATTCCAATTGGGTAATTTGATAATCGTTCTCAAAAACCTTAGATAATTGTTTGACAGCTCGGCGGACGTTGATACATCTAGCTTTGCAGGCAAGACAGGGAACGAAAAAAGGACGTGAAAAGGTGATTATAATCACGTAAATGATAATCACTATCAAAAATCCGGGAAAGTAAGGCGTAGTCTAGGTCTATAGCTCAGCAAATAAGCATCCATGCAATCCGGGAATAGTCGAGTGGAAGTTTTCCCTTTGGAAGTTTTTCTTTGGTAAGTGGAAGGGTGAATAAGAAAGGGGAGCGAATTGCTCCCCTAGATTGTTGTTGTTATGTTTGGTTTACCAGATATCACGTTCGATCATATAGTTAATCAATACTCGGTTTTCGTCTATCCCTTGATCCATGATGTAATCCATAAATCCGTTCCACCCACGTTTTTGTATGGAGCGAATCCCATATCTTTTGCAATATTTGACTAGATTGTTTACGAATCTGAGTGTAGCTTCAAGAACTAGATGATCCAAAGTTCCTTTGAATACTCTAAATTCAATGGTGTTTTTGTTCTGGAAGTTTATTGAATAGTAACGTGATTCCCCGTTCATCATTAAAGCTTGATCGTAATCATACGTATCATAGCGATCGCTCCATCGTGATATTTGGTATTGTGATTTTCTCGAAAACTTCACGATGTTTTCCCAAAAATGTTCAAAGAAAAACAGGATTCTTGATTCCACTTCAACGATTCTTCTATAGGTCTTACCAAGATTCAATCGGTTTATGTGGATGTGCAATCCACAAGTCGAAGTTTTGTCACTTCTATAACCGTTTTCCCTTAGAAATTGGAATGCTTTCCTCCATGGTATTTCTTCCAAGTGAACTTGCAATTTGGCCGGGTGAGATACAATTTCAAAACCATCGTGCAAGCTGCCATCGTGTTTAATGTAAATGTATTTCTCATTTTCTCCATCATTCATTATATCAAGCAATTGGCTTGCTTTATAGCCATCTTCACCACCACCATCAACTTCCAATTCAATCCCAAACAACAAATCCCTTTGGTAATGGCCATAATACTTTGGTTGCGGTTTGTATCCATAATTATGGATACAATCATCGTAGTTTATGTTTTGTTCCTCAAAACCGCTGTAGCACTCTGGACAAACGTATTCATAACCATCAAATAATGTGTCGTCACGATGTACAAAAGTGTTGCAAACTGGACAGCGGATATAATCTTTTGTGCACTCGTAACACAACACATTGCCTTGTGAATCTTCAATTCTATGGTAAGAAAACACAACTGTTCTTCCACAATTCAAGCAACTTGGGAAATTTGTTGCGCATCTATAGCAAATTGGTAAGTTTTCAAAGGAAATTAAATTGGCGTCAGCACTTCTGCACAGTCGGCAAATTTCAACGTTTCCGTTTCGATCGACTATGGTTGTTGTGTTGTTGTT
>Ga0334722_10000894_pt1 | contig 40742 bp, 54 predicted proteins | sample C3_bottom_MG_FD_207210 | JGI IMG/M metagenome (GOLD analysis project Ga0334722, IMG submission 207210) | Sediment microbial communities from Yellowstone Lake, YNP, Wyoming, USA - C3_bottom | ecosystem: Environmental > Aquatic > Freshwater > Lake > Sediment | place: USA: Wyoming | collected...
CGCGCCCCGCCCACCCCCACCTCCAACACCCCCCCCCCCACCCCCCCCCTCCCCCCACCCCCCTTCCGCTCGCCCTCATGGACGGCAAAAATGGCCTGAAGACGGCCCTCACTGTCAGGTCTGACAGTTGACACCATCTATGTGTGCTCTCGTACCTCTTAGTAGTTGAACGAAACGTTACATATCTAATAATATTACATACTTACCTTCGCTATTACTGGGGAGCGTGTACACATACATCCTGTCGACCGTCATTTGGGCCTTTTCCTCGTGGAATCGTTGCAGTCAATGGCGGAATGGAGTGCGGTGCTGTCGTTGATCATATGGCTTGACACCACACGCCAATCCCAGTAGGTTCCACGGTCATCGGAGGCTGGATCGGATGCCTGAAATCGATATCAGGGTCGGGGTGGACGAGGAGACGCACCGCAAGCTCCGTGTGGAGGCGGCGGAGCGGCGGATCACCCTCAAGGATCTCGTCCGCGAGAAGCTGCGCGGGAAAGGTGAGCTGGAGCCTGCCGTTCCGGTGCTCACTCCCCTACAGAAGCTCCACCAGCGCTACCTCGTCCATGTCCAGGAGAACGACCCGAAGAACTACGGCATCCGGATGCGGGAACTCTGCCGCGCTCTCGGTTGCCGCAAAGACGATATCCAGGACATGCGCCTGAAGAGGATGGTGACGTTTGACGTGGTGGGCGCTGATCCGAAGACGATCTGGGTGAAGAACGTCCTGATCGCGGAGATGACAGAGGGGGATGTGGAGGCGAAGGTGCTGAGAGGATCACCACACGCGCCGCACGCGGAGCCCTTCAGGACGTGGCAGGAAACCGAGTCTCCCTCCGGTGAGAAACGCCAGTCCTTCAACGATGGGAGTGGAGCCATCGTGATCCGAGCGCCTCCGGGTGACGGGGGCGTGCCTGCGGCTGTTGTTCAGGCGGCGCCTGCTGCTACCCAAACCAAGAAGAAGAAGGGGAGGAAGTCGTGAAGCGAACCACCGCCTACAAGCTCTTCGCCCACGACCTGCGCTCCCCGATCCAGGGCGGGGAGCCTGTCTTCGACGGGAAGCTCCCCTTCACCCTCCCGATCGTCCACGTCGACCGCTCCCAACGCAACTGCGCTCCCGGCTGGAACGCCTGTGCGACCCCCCAGGACGCCCTGCGGATCGGGGGACTCTGGCCGAATGGCCGACCGTCCCGCCTGTTCGTGGTCGAGACGGACGCCAAGGTAGTCAGCCGAGGGGACAAGCTCCGCGCTTCGACGTGGACGATCACCCGGGAGTGCTCCGAGGAGGAGATCCGGGAGGGTGTGACCAGGTTCTCCGAGAGGTACTTAGCGCCCCACGCACTCCTCATGGCCGCCGAGCAGATGGAGTGGCGGGCGGCGCTGGCGAGGCCGAAGCGCGACGAGATCGCAGTCGAGGCCGGGCTGCGCGAGGCACTGAAGGCGAGGGGCCTTGATTGGGCCCTCAAGAAGTTCTCCAGCGAGAAGGACGCGCGGGACGCGTGGGCCGCGTGGGACGCGTGGGACGCGCGGGACGCGTGGGACGCGTGGGACGCGCGGGACGCGTGGGACGCGCGGGGCGCGCGGGGCGCGCGGGACGCGCGGGCCGCGCGGGGCGTGTGGGACGCGCGGGACGCGCGGGGCGCGTGGGACGCGTGGGCCGCGCGGGCCGCGTGGGCCGCGTGGGGCGCGCTCACCGTCTTCTTCGCAGCGACGATGAAGTGGACCAAGCAGCGTCCCGATCTGCTCACCATCGGGCTGCGGGATGCCTACTCCAACGGGCTGGGGATCGCGGTCCCTACCGGGCCGAAGGATCTGGGGTGGGTGATGGCGAAGGTGGCAGAGGGGGGCTCCCGGTGAACCTCTACCTTGCCAGTTCGTGGCGCAACGACCTCTACCCGACCGTCCTCGCTTACCTCCGGGCCGGTGGACACGATGTCTACGTGGTCACTGCATACCATCACGGGGGGATGCCGTGAAAAGGTCTGCGCTTTCTACCCTCCCCCTCTCCTCCTCCAACCCGCTCTCCTGTTGGCCATCCAAGGGGAAGGAGCCGCGGGAGCTCCAGACGCGAGCGATCCGTGAGGTGGCGGAAGCATTCGCTCGAGGCGTGAAGTACGTGGTGCTGGAAGCCCCAACGGGTTGCGGCAAGAGCCACATCGCCGCTACTCTCGCCCGCCACTACGGCCGTGCATACGTCTGTACGCTCACGAAGTCGTTGCAGGATCAATATGTCTCCGAGCCTGATTTCAAGAAGTGCAATCTAAAGGATCTGAAGGGCCGCAAGGCGTTCCACTGCGACCGGGCGCGGAGCACCTGCGAGGTGGGCGGTATCCTGTTCCAAGGTGAGGACGCCTGTGACGAGTGCCCCTATCAGATCGCAAAGAACAAATCGCTGCGGGCGTCGATCTGCGTCGCCAACTACAAGAGCTTCCTCTGGAACGTGATCTGGGCGCCGAAGAAGGGCGGGCGGCAGGACGATGACGGCATCGACTACTTCCGTGACCTCCTCGTGCTGGATGAGGCCCATGAGCTGGAGGACGTACTCCTCGACACCGTCTCCGTCTCGATCGACACCGACAAGCTCCACGTCCCGTTCGACGCGCCGTTGCCTACGGATCGGGATAGCGTCCCGGCCCACTTCGCGTGGCTGGAGAAGTTGTCGGAGCACATGAGCGAGAGGCGGAAGGATATCAACGACCCTATGAAGCTTGCCGAGCACGATCGGCTGGCGAGAAAGATCGGGTTCACTCTCCGTTTCCGGGATCGTGAGGAGTGGATCGTGGAGCGCGGCGGGGAGGAAGGCGGACGGCGGGACACCAGCACCTCCGGCGCAACCGCCTCGGCCGCCGCCAGTGCCCGTGACCGGCGCCGGGCGTCGAGCAGCGGGGTCAACATCTTCTCCCTGAAGCCGATCACGGTTGGGTCGTTCGGTCACATGTACTTCGATCAGGCGGACAAGATCCTGTTGATGAGTGGCACGATCCTGAACGCCCAGGCGTTCTGCGACGGGGTGGGGATCCCACTCGATCAGGCGGAGTTCATCGGGTTGCCATGCATCTTCCCGAAGGAGAACCGGCCGATCATCGTCGGCAACTTCGACATGCGGAAGGCGGCCCGGTTCGATGAGGACGATCCGAGCAATGGCTCGTGGCCTTCGATGGTGAAGAGTGTGGAGGGGATCATGGCTCACCACGCGGCGGACAAGGGGCTGATCCTCACCCCCTCCAACGAGATGATCAAGTACCTCATGAAGGAGCTGGGGAGCGCAGCGCGGAGCAGGTTGATCCCCGCCTTCGGTGAGGAGCGGGAGAAGCGGTATCAGGAGCACTTGTCTGCGTCGCGGCCCTCTGTCCTGATCGCCTCGGGTATGTGGAGCGGAATCGACCTGACCGGGGACCGCTCCCGCTTCCAGATCATCCCCGCGCTCCCGCGCCCGTACCTCTCGCCCCAGGTACAGGCCCGGATGCGGCTCCACCGCTGGTGGTACTCGTGGAAGACGATGATGCAGGCGATGCAGGGGGTCGGAAGAAGTATCCGCAGTGAGTCGGACAGCGCGGTCACTTACATCCTCGACCGCGAGTTTCGTGTCCAGTGTGAGCGCACCTACGGGCGTCTCGTGCCCGACTGGATGATGGAAGCGGTGCAGATCGCCGGGGAGGAGTGAGCACATGATTTTCATCGTTGACAACGGTGGTAGTTACTCCGACCACGCGCTCTACCTGATTTCCAGCGCCCCGAAGTGAGCTGTCATGTGGATCTTCGTCCCGGGTTGCGACCCATGTTCTCCGTCCTCTCCCTCTGCTCCGGTGCCGGCGGGCTCGATCTCGGAGTCGAGCTGGCCATTCCCACAGCTCGCCCGGTCTGCTACGTGGAGGTCGAAGCGTACGCCTGTGAAGTCCTGGCTTCGCGCATGGAGGAGGGAGCACTGGCTCCGGCGCCTCTGTGGTCGGATCTCCGAACCTTCGACGGCCACCCGTGGCGTGGAGTCGTGGATCTCGTCGCTGGCGGCGTCCCGTGCCAGAGTTGGTCGGTCGCCGGGAAGCGCCGCGGGAAGCGCGACCCCCGCCACCTCTGGCCGGAGTTCAAGAGGATCCTCGGGGAGTGCGAAGCCCCCTTCGCCCTTGTCGAGAATGTTCCCGGCCTTGTGTGTTTCGATGGACTCGGTGTCATCGCTCGAGAGCTTCACGCGATGGGCTACCGCGTTGCGGCGGGTCTGTTCAGCGCGGATGAAGTCGGCGCGCCCCACCTGCGGAAGCGGGTCTTCGTCCTCGCCTACTCCGAGGACAACGACACGCACCAAGCTTGGCAACGTGTGGCCGACGCCAGCAGTCGTGGACGCGCAGGGCAGGGGCTACACGTACAGCCAGGGCGACCACGACAAGGTGACGCTGTGCCTGCCCGGCGCGGCACAGAGGGCGGCGGGCAAGCTGTGGCCGACGCCGCGCGCCAGCCCCAACGAGAACCGGAGCGCCAGCAAGCCGCCGTCCCACGGGAAGACTCACGGGACGAGTCTCGCGGCCGAGGCTTCGACATGGGCGACGCCCACCACCCGCGATCACAAGGACGGCGCCTGCGCGAAGACGGCGGCCCCGACCAACGGGCTGCTTGGCCGCCAAGCAGCCCGTTGGTCGGGACCGCCGTCTCCTCCGCGCAGCGTGTCACCGCACCCTACCCACCCCACCCCGACGACCTTGACGGATGGAAACACTACCTCGTTGCCTACCCCCACCTCGCGCCAGCCGTCGAGAGTCCTGAACCCCGCGTTCGTGGAGGCGTTGATGGGTTGGCCGGCGGGTTGGTCGATGGTGACTGCCTCACCAACCGGCTCGATCGGCTCCGCCTCACCGGGAACGGTGTCGTGCCCGGCACCGCGGCCCTCGCCATCCGCACGCTGTTCCACGCGCTCCAAGAGGAGGTAGCACATGCCCCTGGGTAACGAAGACGACCTCGACGTGGACGCCGCAGTCGAGGAGGTGGGTGGTGGAGGGCCAATCAACTCCGAGCCAATCGCTAACATCGATTACAACACGACCATTCTCAGCGGCGGTGGTGCCTACCAAGCGCCGCCCGTGCGCTTCAGGGTCCCGAAGGATCAGCTCCTCTCCTTTCCCGACGGGAAGCAAGTCCTCAAGGCCGCCGAGGACCACATCCGGGCGCTCGCCACAGGGGACCTCTCCGACCCGATCCGCCTGAAGCTGTTGCAGAGAGCAACCAAGGGCCTCTTCGCGATCCGCCTGACCTTCATGCCCCCCGAGGCGCTGGACGAGGAGTTGTCCGAGAGCATCGGGAAGAGCAGGCACCAGTCCCCGGACATGTTGGAGACGCACAACTCCCGGATCGCGCGGGAGTCTCGCAAGGAGATGCAGCAGATGGTGGAGGGCGCCATGGCGGCCCTGAGCGAGCAGAACAGGTCGAGGGCCGGGGCAACGGCGATCGATGCTGTTCGGGCTCAGGCCGAGCTGCTCCGTGACCTAGCCGACGCGAAGGGGAAGGTGGACAGCGCGCACGTCGCGGAGCTGGAGCGGCTGCTTGAGATCGCGAAGGCAGCGACGGGGGAGAAGCTGCCCGGGGACGGGGCGAAGGAGATCAAGGTGAGCTCGTTGGGCCTACACGGAGGCACCCCATGAAGAGCTGGTTCATCCCGTCGTTCCACGGCGACTTCCGCCTCGAAGAGAAGGATGGCGGATCGCTCCTCACCGTCGAGGCCCCCACCGCGGTCGAGCGCGAGGCTCTGAGAGCCTTCCTCACCAAGGCGGTGACGAAGGGTTGGGTCGATCCGTTCCAAGCGATGGAGAAGGCCGTGCTCGATGTCGGCCTCAAGCTCTCAGCGCCCGTCCACAAGACGGGCGCCCTCATGGCCAAGATCATGTCCTTCGACCGCAAGGGCGTGATCACGTCTCTGAAATCGAGGGCTGGCGAGATCAGTGTCCACGACGTCGTGGCCCACAAGGGGAAGGTGAAGGTGGACGCCGAGGAGGATCTGTACGACGAGGGGGATGGAAAGAAGGAACCCGAGAAGAAGAAGAAGGGGACCACCACTACCAGCACCGCTCTTGCCAAGAAGGCGGAGGCGAGCGAAGTCGCCGTCACCGTCAAGCGCCCGTCGCTCTCCTGCCCCGAGTGCGACGGCAAGCCGCTCGGGGAGCGGAAGGCGTGTGACGTGTTGTGGGAGTTTCTGAGCGAACGCCAGCGCGAGGAGTGGCTGGAGAAGCGCGGGATCACCGTGATCGGCGGACTCACCGGGCACATGTACCGGGTCCGGAGCCGGGATACGGAAGGGGCGCGGCTCGCTGGCCGCACCACGATCGACCTGGACGATCGGGTCGTCCTTCACAACTACGACTGGACCGTCCCGCCCGAGGAGGAGGTACTCAGCGTGAAGCTCATCCTGGAGCACCGCGAGAACTGGCTCCGGGTCTTCGGTGAGGTTGATCCGATCGGGCGGGCCCGGCACGTGTTCAGGAACCCGTTCGCCGGGCAGGCGGAGATGGGGTGGTGAGATGAACAAGGACAGCGAGGACGGCCCGAAGGTAGGCGATGCCGTCCTCGCGTGCGGCCACGAATGGGGCGATGGGGTTACCTGCCGGGCCGAGACGTGGGGAGCGGATACGGATGAGGTAGTCCTGGGAGGACTCATGGAGCCGAAGCCGAAGCGGAAGTGCGACTGGGTGGATCGACTGGTTCGACTCGAGAAGCGTATCGCGACGAAGGGTGGGGACGTCTTCGAGCGGGGCACGGTCATGCGCGTGACCCGAAACCATGGAGGGCTCCATCTCGAAGACACCCGGCACTGCTTCCAGTGCGACCGCGGGCGACGACGGGAGGTGAAGGGCGTCCAGGAGGGGAACGTGTACCTGCTGTCAAAGGACTCCACTCCGGCGGCCGAGAACGTCGGCGGACTCATGCTGGCGGTGGGCGTCCAGAACTACAACGCCGAGGGCGGTGAGCGCCACGTGCTCCACGCCATGGTCACCGCGGACATGTCGAGGCCGTTCCCCGACCCACCGATCACGCAGGCCGAGATGCAGCCGGTCTGCTTCGCCGCGAAGATGGCGCTCGCGAAGATCCTGCGCGCTCGGAGAGGGAGTGGCGAATGAAGAGCACCCTCCCGATCTCCACGACCCTCACGTTACCTGTCGACATCGTGACCGACCGGGCCGGGTTTCTTGGTCAGAGTGGCTCCGGTAAGACCTACGCTGCGATGCGCCTCGCGGAGCTGATGCTCGACGCCGGGGCCCAGATCGCAGCCCTCGATCCGGTCGGTGTGTGGTGGGGGCTGCGCGCCTCCGCGGACGGGAAGCGGCCCGGCTACGCGATCCACGTCTTCGGGGGTAGCCACGGGGACCTGCCGCTGGTGCCGACGTCCGGAGCGCTCATCGCCGACGTACTGGTCGACAAGGGGATCGGTGCCGTACTCGACGTGAGCGACTTCACGCTGGGGGAGATGCACCGCTTCGTGAGCGCGTTCATGGAACGGCTCTTCGAGCGGAAGAAGCGCGCCCCGTCTCCCGTCCACCTCTTCCTCGAAGAGGCTCACAACTTCGCGCCGCAGTACCTCCCGCCGAATGACCGATCGGGTGACGGCAGCGCGGCTCTCATGCTGCACCGGGTGGAGCGTGTGGTCCGCGTGGGCCGCAACTACGGGATCGGCTCCTCGTTGATCTCCCAGATGCCGCAGGCCGTGGCCAAGAAGGTGCTGAATCAGGTGTCGGTGCTGTTCGCGATGCGGATGCTGGGCGCCCACGAGCGCAAGGCTGTGGACGAGTGGATGGGAGACAAGGCCCGGAGCAAGGACGATCTGGCGTTGGTGGACCGTCTGCCTATGCTCGAAACCGGCGAGTGTATTGTCATGTCGCCGTCGTTCCTGAAGGTCAACAAGCAGGTGAAGGTGAGCTCCAAGACGACCTTCGACAGCTCGGCGGGGATCAAGTTCGGGGTGGAGGCCGTCGCGCCGAAGAAGTTGGCAGCCGTGGACGTGGAAGCGCTGCGCGAGGCGATGAAGGGCGTGGTGGAGGAGGCGGAGAAAGACGACCCGAAGGCGTTGCGTCGGCGCATCGCGGAGCTGGAGAAGGTTACGCCGCTCCCGCCAGCTCCGACCGTCAAGCCTGTCGACCTCACCCGGCTTGAGAGGGTGATCGAGAAGTTGGAGAAGACGGTCAAAGTGCTTGCCCAGCGGCAGCAGGCGGTGGTGACCGAGGCGGGGTTGCTGCGGGCAGCGCTGGGGAAGGCGAAGAGCGGCGACGCCAGGGAGGAGAAGCTGTACAGCGCGGTTGTCACCCCGCATGCCGTCGTGAGCCCGCTTGTGCTCAAGAGTGGCTTCGGCCCCTCTCCCCAGACGACCAACCTCGTTAAGCTCCCCGGCAAGTCCAAGGGTATGCTGCGCGTCCTTGCCTCTTCCCTACGCCCCACGCTCACCCGTCAGCAGATCGGTCTGCTCGCGGGGCTCAAGCACACCAGCGGGACGTTCAGCAACTACCTGTCGGTCCTTCGGACGGCTGACTTCATCCGTGAGAGTGGTGGCGCGATCTCGATCACCGAGGCCGGAATCGTCCGCATCGGTGGTAGGCCGGAGCCGAAGTCCGAGGACGAGCGGCGGGCCGAGTGGCGGGCCAAGCTGCCCGGGAAGTGCAAGGACATGTTCGATGCGTTGCTCAAGAGCGGAGGCCAGACGCGAGAGCTACTGGCCGAGCGCGTGGGCATCTCGCCCTCCAGCGGCACCTACAGCAACTACCTCTCGGTTCTGCGGAGCAACGGGTTGATCGTGGAGGAGGAGGAGGAGGGCGGTTTGATCTCGGCGTCGCCGATGCTGTTTGAGCGAGTGTCAACTTACAGTTGACAAGTGGATCGCGCCGCTGTACCTTAACAACAATCGACAACGGAGGTAATGAAAAATGAGGAAGGGGAAGGGGAAGAGGGCGGTGGGTGCCTACGCGGGCGTTGCCTCCACCGTCGTTGTCACCGCCCGGCTCCACTGCTCCACCGTCGAGGAGATGAAGCGGATCGCTGGCGTCGCCGGGGTCAAGTGGGGCGTGGTGCTGCGGGCCGTGGTCAAGGCGGGGATGAAGGACCACCCGTTCAAAAGTTTGGCAAGGGGGAAGTGATGGGCAGGGACTCCTACGAGGAGCGCCGGAGGGAAGAGACGTGGCTGTGTCTCCTCGCGCTCACCATCTTGATCTTGTTCGGGGCCGCGCTCGGCTGGGTCGCGCGGGGGATGGGACCGATGCTGGCTGCCCCTCGCGTGGCGTTGACTCCTCCTCCTCCTGCGTTCGTCCCCTACTCCGCCCCGCTCCGGCTTGTCTCCGGGCTGGCGGGTACTGAGGGCGGTGGCCCTGGCGGCGCCCTCATCCTCGGCACCGCCAACGCAGCATCCGCTCACCAGCTCGACGGTGATGTGGGGGGCACCTTCGGGCGCCCCTTCGTCCGGATCAGCCGCGTGGAGCCTACCGTGGTGGTCGAGCGCTCTGCCACCTCCTACACGAGGGTCGACAACCGTATCGCGTGTGAAGTGCGGGTCAGCGCAGAGGGCGAACTGGCGGCCCTCGGCGTGCTCGCTGCGGGCGGCGAGCTCTCCATACCGATCAAGCCGGAGGTCCCCCTCAACCTGACGGTGAGGTGCGCTCCATGAACCTCATTGGTCTCCTCGGGCACGCGGGCGTCGGGAAAGATACCGTCGCCGCCATGATCCTGAAGCTCGCCCCGGGCCGCACCGTGGCGCTGGCGGAGCCGCTCAAGCGGTTCTGCAAGGAGGTGTTCGCGTTCAGTGACGAACAGCTCTATGGGCCGAGTGCCAAGAGGAATGTGGAAGACAGGAGGTACGGCCGCTACGACTGCGAGGCGTGCGGCGACGGGTACGCCGGCGAGCGCGAGCCGGTACGCGGCATCGCGGTGGATGATGACGGTTGCTGTGTGTCCTGCGGGGTCGAGGCGCAGCTTGTCTACCTCACCCCCCGCTTCGCCCTCCAGCTCCTCGGGACAGAGTGGGGAAGAGCTTGCTACCCCGACGTCTGGATCGATCTCGGCGTCCGGACCGCACGGAGCGTCATCGGTGGTGGGGCCGTGGTTGTCGTCATCACCGACTGCCGCTTCATCAACGAGGCGAGGGGGGTCAGGGCAGCCGGTGGGGTTGTCTGGCGGATCGTACGCCCCGGGAGCGCAGTGTCAGGCGCCATCGCCGCCCATGTCAGCGAGGCGGAGCAAGATAGGCAGGAGATCCAGCCGTACGTGAGCCGGACGATCGTCAACGACGGGACGCTGGTGGAGTTGGAGGCGAAGGTGGTTGCGGCGGTGGCGGACTGGAGGGGGCGATGAGCAAGCTGGCCACGCCACGCCCGCTCGTCTGTGGGGTCGGGACGTGCACGCGCCCGTCCGGCCACGTGGGCGCACACGATGCGTTCGATGGCCTGCGCGCCCAAGATTGCTATAGCATTTGCTATGGTGCGCGCGACTCGATCATCTACTGGGCCTGCTCTGTGGGCAATCTCGCCTGCGGGCAGCAGATCATCTCGCGTGCGGAGGAAGAGAAACGCCACCCCTCTCCCGAGGGGCGCGAAGCGGCCAAGAGCAACGTCGTGGAGCTGGAGGCTGAGTTGCTCGCCCTCAAGGCTAGCGCAGTTGGCCTCGTCGCCCGCTGTGCCGAGAAGCTCGCAGACGAAGTGGACGTGCTGGTCCGGACCCACAAGCTCGACAGCCGCTCGCCCGCCGCCGACGCTCTGCTCGACTACCGCAATCCACCGCAGACCGAGCGGAGCGACCGGATCGTGGAGCTGGGGAAGGAAAACCAGAAGCTCAAGGCCGCCACCGAGGAGATGGCGAACTTCAAGGCAGATAGCGAGCAGCTCGTGAACGTCGTCGGGCCTCGGGCCCAGAAACTCCTTCTCGACCTCGAAGAGGCTCGTCATGACATCGTCGTGCTCAGGGTCGAGCGCGATACGGCGCGGATCGAGCGCGACACCTCCCGCGAAGCGGCGTCCAGCTTCAAGGCCGAGCGTGACGCGGCACAATCGGAGTTGGGGCGTCTGCGCACCGCGATGGGCGAAGCTGCCCGAGAGCCCACCACGATGGAGTTGCTCCTCAACCAGAAGCTCGACAGGTGTGTCTCCGACCTCGAAGCCGCCCGCCGGGTGATCTCTGCCCAGCAGGCCACGTCCAACGAGCAGTTGGAGGAGCTGCGTGAGCTACGGACACGGCGCCCACGAGTCGTCGTCCACCCCGGTCCGTGGCACTACTGCTGTGACGGCTCTCCGGGGGTCCGCCACGGCTGGACGAAGTTCGCGGCCGGGTCTTGGGTCTCCATCCTTTCGGTGAGGGGCTGGGTCTCGGAGGGGCTGGCGCAGGACATCAACACGCTCCCGGTCGTCAAGTGTCCCGTGCATGGTGGTGAGCCGCTGGGCAGGGCGGTGGCGGTGCGGGCGCGACCATGAGTGCGGCTGCGGTTTGATCTTGTCAACCCGGAGTTGACGGCCATCCGCACCCGACGTAGAACGATCCACAGCGCTGGGAGGCGCGACAAGGTGACGAGGAGAAAAGATTCAACTCTGCGAGGGGGTAACTCCCCTCGCGTGGGCCGCGGCGCTCCGCCGCGGACGACGGGCGTGGACACCGCGCCCAGCAGTCAGCTCGTATCAAGCAGCAAGCAATCGCGTCGGGGCCCCGCGGCGAGAGAGGTTCAAAGGATTCTCCCTCCCCTCCTCCCACCCCCCTTTCAGGATGGGGGCGGAGATCACTCTCCGCCCCCATCACCGGGGTTGGGCCGACAGGCCCGCGGCTACCAGCGCTCCGGGGCAGAGTGGCTGAGTGATCTACCCTTCGGGTTGCGGGCCCGGATCCTCGGGGATCCACCTGGGTTCGGTAAGACGGCCCAGGCACTCCTCGCCGCAGGGCTCCGCAACGCCACCAGCATCGTCGTCTTCTCCACCGGACTCTCCCTCAACGACTGGAAATCCGAAGCGGCGGCCGTCTGGCCGGAGTTGATCGTCCGCTTCGTCGGGCGCGACGGTGATGGCCGCAGTGCGCCTCCGAGGCGGCCGGCGAAGACGTTCAAGAAGTTGCGCGACGAGACGCTCGACGCCTACGGCCGGCGTGTCGCGGAGCGTCAGCATCGTTTCGATGCGCGCTACCACGATTGGGAAGAGCGCTGCGAGGGTGTCATCCGCAAGGCGCTGGAGGGTGAGATGCCTACGCTCCTCCTCTCCACCTACGAGAGCGCGTGGCGGGTGTTGGACTTCGTGGAGAAGGAGAGGTACCTCCCGGAGGTGCTGGTCTGCGACGAAAGCCATCTGCTGAAGCGTGAGGCGTCCATCAAGTCCAAGATCCTCCGGCCGCTCATCGCCCGGGCGGACGCTACCTTCCTCCTGACCGGCACGCCCATCCACAACCGCGCCGAGGATCTGCACCAGCTCCTCGACCTGTGCGCGCTCGGCAAGTTCGGCAGCAAATGGACCTTCGCGCGGAAATACTTCGCCATCGAGAAGTCCATGTACGGCGTCTCCATCGGGCGGCTCCTGTATCCGGACAAACTGAAGAGCGACCTCATGCCCTACCTCCTGCGCCGTACGGAGCAGGACGCCTACGGGGAGCTCCCGGCACGCATCCGCAAGATCGTCCGGGTGCCGATGGTGAAGAGCGACTCCTGCTGGTCGCTGCGTGTATCCCGGGAGAGCGCGCGGCACCTGATCTCCAAGGGCGCTGAATCACTGGACCGGGCGCTTCGTGCCGCCTGCGCTGCGAAGATCGACAAGGCGGCGGAGCTGGCGGCGGAGCTGGAGGAGCCGGTTATCCTCTACACCGTCGAGCGGGAGCACGCACGGATGCTGGAGGGCGCGCTGCTGAAGAGGAGGGTGAGTTGTATGCGCGCGACGGGGGACGTGACGGCCGAGAAGCGCGTCGAGTTGATCGAGAAATGGAAGGGTGGGGAGGCGACCGCGCTGGTCTGCACGATGGATGCGGTGCGGGAGTCCGCGACGCTCACCCGCGCCTCCGCGATGATCTTCGTGGACCTCGACTGGCTCCCCGGGAAGCAGCGGCAGTGCGAGGGGCGCATCGATCCGGCCCGTCAGCCCGAAGGTGAGCGGCGCCCCGCCCGCTACTACTACGTGGTGCTGGAAGGGGGTCCGGACGAGGTGGTGGCGGAGACGCTGGTCGAGAAGGAGGAGGCGGTGAATGCCGTGCTCGGTGGGGGAGATGGGCTGGCTGGCGCCATGCGGGAGGTGGCGCTGGCGGGCGCCATGCGGGAGGTGGCGGGTGCGCCGCTGAGCCCTGCGGTCATCCTCGCCGATCTGGCGGCCCGACTCGAGGCCAGGGCGGAGCGGCTTGGCGAGGTCGGAGCGGACGGCTGGGAGGGTGAGTGTGATGCCTGACGACGCTAGGTGGGCCATCATGGTCGCATTCGCGGTGTTCTGCTTAGTCCTGACGATCTCTGAGGCTGAGGAAGGCTTCCCGATCTCGCGACTCTTCGCGCGGCAGATCCGCGCCGCAGCCGGGTGGCTCCGCACCCGGCTGCGCCCCCTCTCCTTCCTCACCGTCCACTGTCCGCTCTGCGAGACGCGCAATTACTTCGCGCCGCAGAACCTCGCCAAGGAGCTTGCGGCGGGCCGGATGCTGACGGCGCGCTGCCTGGGCTGTTCGGTCAGCCTCAGCATCCCGCTGAACGCTCACCCGAAGGTCAAGAAGATGAAGACGGCGGCGCAGTTGCTCAAGCTCACCGAGGAAGCAAACGCGGAGCTGGGCGAATGAGCGTACTGGACGATCTCGACTTCGAGGACGTGGACGACGACCGCGAGGAGTCTCACCGTTCTCCGCCCGCCAATCCTGACCGCGGTGTCTGGCGGACGAAGGACGGTCGCGAGGTCGCGGTCCGCGCCATGGACCTGGGCCACCTACAGAACACCTACAGGCTCGTGCGGCGGTATGCGAGGCGGGTGAAGGGTAAATGGCAATGGCCTCGCCTCTGGGCTGTCCAGTGGGCCCTCGTCTTCCGCGCCGAGATCCGCAGGAGGCGCGCGGAGGTCGCGGAGCACTGGGTCAAGCGCGAGGCGCGAAGAGGGGGCAGGGTCCCGGCGCCGCCCTCTACGCGACCTGTCCCACGGCGCTTTCAGGTGATCGTTCACGAGATCGAGGAGAGGATGAAGGGCCCGCCCGTCGTCCCGCCTCGCTCGTGGCGCCACGGCAAGGCGGTGTGGTGATGCGACGATCTGTGATCCCCCTCCCCCTCCCTCTCTCCCCCGCACTCCCCTTCCGGCCCTTCCTGCGCTTCGTGGGCTCCAAGCGCCAGCTCGTCCCCGAGTTGCTGAAGCACGCCCCGGAGACGTTCCGCGACTACCACGAGCCGTTCCTCGGGGGCGGGGCGCTGTTCTTCGCGTTAGCAGGGGACGGGCGGTTGAAGTCTGCCCATCTCAACGACGCCAACACCCACCTGATCAGGACGTTCGCGGGGATCCGGACGGATGTGGACGCTGTGATCAAGGAGCTGCGGGACGCCGCACGCCACCACGCCGAGGGCCCCGCCTTCTACTACCAGCGGATGCGCGGGATCGATCTGGGTGATCTTGCCAGGCTCACGTCGCAGGAGGTCGCTGCGTGGTTCATCTACCTCAACAAGACGTGCTTCAACGGCTTGTGGCGGGTCAACAAGGCCGGGCGGTTCAACGTTCCCCGCGACCCCAGCAAGGGCGCGTCCGCGATCCTGTCGCCTGCGTACGAGAGCGTGCTCCACGCGGCGGATCGCGCGCTGGAGTCCGTCGATACGCTCGACGCGTGGGATTTCCGTGCGGCGTTGGTGCGCGTCAGACGCAACGATCTCGTCTACTGCGACCCGCCCTACATCCCGGCCTCCGACACCGCCAACTTCACCTCCTACACGAAGAGCGTCTTCGGGCCCGCGGAGCAGGAGGCGCTGCGCGACGAGGCGCTGCGGCTGGCGAAGAAGGGGGCGCACGTCATCCTCTCGAACAGCGACACGGAGGGGGCGCGGAAGCTGTATGACGAGAAGCGCTTCACGCTTCACGAAGTGGCCGCCCGCCGGAACGTGAACAGCGACGCGACGAAGCGGGGACCGGTGGGGGAGTTGATCATCGTGCCGAAAGGCAAACGGAGGTAGCACATGATAGTTGTCGAGAAGATCGTTCACGAGGGGACCATCCAGAGCGTCAGCAGTGGACCGATGGGCAGCAAGAACCGCGTCTACCACGCCAAGCTTCTCGTGGCGGGTCGGAAGTGGGAGGAGAGGGAGAAGTTCACCAACGAGGCTACCGCGAGAGCGAGGCCCTCACCGTTCGTGAACTCGCTGGAGATGCAGATCCTCCTGCCGACGACTGCCGTCATGCCGAGCCCGGCGCAGCGTGTCTACATCACGGTGGAGTTCCTCCCGCCGGAGGAGTAGGAGGGTGACGGCGGTACTGTCAACGGCTAGTTGACAGTAGATCGGCAACCGTTGTATTTGAGGTCGGCGCGGTCCATCACGGCTCAGAATCGTCGTCGTCGTTTCGTAGGACTACCTGGGAGGTAGGCAGTGGCGAAGAAGTCCGACAAGAGGAGCAGCATCGCGCGTAGCATCGCGCCAGCGGTGTCCACTGCCTCGCCCATCCTCCTCATCGGCGGCCCCATCACGGCCCGCGGTCGCTCCACCCTCCCCCGGGCGCAGCGCACCGAAGGGACACCCGTCGGCTGGAGCTTCTTCGGGACAGCCCTCGATTGCTGGTTCCGGTTCTTCCTCCGCTACGTCGAGGGGTTGGAGCCACGGCGGATCGCCAACTACTTCGCGCTCGGCTCCGCCTACCACGGCCTGCATGAGGGGAAGACCGATGGGCAGATCGCCTCCGGTGGGGCCGAGCTCCAGGTCGAGCTGCCAGAGGCGAAGCGGTTGCACGCCGCGCGCATGAAGGGGCCGCCGATGCCGGAGGCGGTGGCGGTGGAGCAGACGATCTACATCGAGGACGGGCCGCTGAAGGACCTGTTCAGCTCCCGCCCCGACCGTCTGGAGCAGTCCCCCCGCGGCGGCAAGCAGACGCGCGACTTCAAGACGGCAGGCGCCGAGCGGCAGACGGACGGCGACTACTGGAACGTCAACGGGGAGATCCTTGGGCAGATCCTCGCGACGGGTGCCGTCAAGGCAATCGTGGACGTGATCACCAAGACCAAGGTCCCCAAGATCCGCCAGTACGAGGTCCGGATGACGGATGCGAAGCGTGCTGCATTCGAGACGCTGATCCTCGACATCGTGGAGCAGATCCGGGTGAAGATGCGCCGCTGGAAGGCGGGTGAGGACGCGGCTACCTCCTTCCCCAAGAACATCAAAGCCTGTGTCGTGCTGGGCCAACGCTGCCCCTACTACGAGCACTGCTGGGGCTCGGGGGCGACGACTCACCTCTACCAGCGCCGGGAGCGGACCGAATGGCAAAAGCGACTGCTGTAGCGGAGGAGAGCGGGAAGCGCACCCTGTCCCCTGGCATGGGCTCGAAGCGCTCCGAGACGCGCTTCGTGGTGGTCTACGGCGCTCCCAAGTGCCGGAAGACCACGAGTGCGAGCACGCTCCCGAAGAGGACGAAGTGGATCGTGAGCGACTCCAACTGCGTCCCGACGCTCAAGGCGCTCGGGCGAATGCCTTCCGACCCCGACATCTACGAGGTGGTGGGGCTCACGGGCGACCCTCGCTCCGGCTCCCTCGGCGCCCACGATCTCGTGGAGGAGATGATCGCCGCCGCCACCGACGGGAACATGGTCGATGTGCCCGCCGTGGTGATCGACAGCGTGACCGCCCTCTGCGACTGGCACCAGCAAGACGTGGCCAAGGCTACCAGCCAGCGGTACATGGGCGAGAACCCGAAGAACAACGGGTGGCAGCAGTTCAACTCCGAGTTCGGGGCCTTCATCGACGCGGTGGCGGAGCTGAGCCGACACGTCACCGTGGTGATGATCGCCCACGCCAAGGAGAAGGCGGACGCCGCCAAGGGTGACTGGAACGGGCTGAACCTGCCGCCCCAGATGGCGCTGAAGCTGGGCCGCTCCGCGAACTGGGTCCTCTTCCAGAGCATCAGCTCGGGGGCGGTGACGGAGGGCACCGTCGAGGATGACTTCACCCAGATCGTGACCACGGGCCGCGGCGAGAAGCGCGCCATCACCGTCACCATCTACACCGCCAACGTGGGGCTGTGGATCGCCGGGGTGAACGCCGTCCAGCTCGGCCCCGAGGAGCCGGCGGACCTGCTCAAGCTCTTCCAGAAGGAGGGGCTGCCGCTCGGCGCGGTGAGCGCGGCCGACGGTGGGGCGAAGCGGAAGGGGAAGAAGTGATGGCCGAGAGCTACGGCAGCAACCGCCCCTACACGCCGCTCCGCGAGGCCCTGCGGCGCGACGCTGACTTCCGCCGCTGGTGGAGGCGAAACCCGTTCATGCGGCCCGTGGTGGACGACGCGACGATCGAGCACGAGGCGGCGCTGGCGAGGAAGGAGGCAGCGAAGTGACCCCCACCAAGGCAAGGAAGATCGAGATCCGGAAGAAGGTGCGAGGGACGGTGGTGGCCCTCTTGTCCGGGCAGAACGTTAGGGTGGGCGAGAGGCACGTACGCATGGACCGCGAGGCCCTCGCTGGCATCGATCTCGTGTCCTCCGAGGAGGACAAGATCGTGGAGTCCGAGCTGGCCACCATCATCCGCGTGATCAACGCGCTGGGGGAGCACGCATGAAGGAGCACGCATGAAGGAGCACGCATGAAGGAGCACGCATGAAGGAGCACGCATGAAGGAGCACGCATGAAGTTCAAGGACGAGAAGACGTGGCGGGAGACGGTGGAGATCAACAAGCCGTCCGCCGACGATCCCGGTTACGGGGAGGCGATCCTCAAGTACGCCGAGGCGTGGGCCGACGCGATGGAGACGACGATGCTGGCGACCGGGAAGACCGTCGCCGAGGTCGCGAAGGACTGCGAGCCGAAGGATCACGGCATCACCGGGTTCATGTACGGGGCGGCCGTAGGTATCCTCGCCGTGGTCTGGGAGCACGGCGAGGCGCTGCGGAAGTGGCACAACGGCAACTTCAAGCGGCCCGATGCCGAAGGTATCGTCAACCCGGCGATCATCACGATCGGATAGACCACCCTTTCGGCTCGCCGTCCGCCTGCGGCGAGTTGACCACCCACCCCAGGCGGACAATCCACCAAAAGCAAAAGGCAAAAGGAGCAGCACCATGGCAATCGTCGCCGCACCGATGTCCCACCTCGCCGGGGGGAGCTACAGCACCGGCCCGGCCAAGGGTCAGTTCAGGACCGTGGTCAACGACGCGCAGCTCGGCGAGTCATCCAAGGGCCGACCGCAGGCCGTCCTCGAGTTCGTGATCAAGGGCGATCCCAACAACCCGTCCAAGGAGGGCAAGAAGCTCAAGATGTGGCAGAGCTTCCCCATCCCCACGGACGACCACGACAAGCAGGAGTCCATGAGGGGGATGATCAAGCGCACCCTCTACGACGGCTTCGACAAGAAGTGGCCGGAGAAGCCGGTGGACGAGGCCGGGATGGTGAAGTACCTGAAGGAGCTGGTCGGCGCCCCCGCCTATGTCGCCGTCGGCGACACCAAGGGGCCGAACGGCGAGGCGAGGACGGGCATCATCGCCGTCGCCCAGTCCCTCGAGAAGCTCCCGGTGCCGAAGTCGACCCGGCCGGACGGGGCGAACGGGACGAAGACCCCGCCGACCCGCGGGAGGCGGTAGGCTAGAGCTGTGATGGATGGTGGGCAGGCGCACCCTGCCCATCGGCCTGAGCGCGCAGCGCGCTTCGGGCCGGGTGAGTTCTGACGCTCATACCTCCCAGGTTCTCCGCAGACCTTCAGGACAGCGGCGTCTGGCCCACGAGACGGGCTTCATTCTTCACCGCGCTGGGAGGCGCGGACATCATGAGCATGCACGCCTCTTACCGCCGCCGTCGCGACGCCCCCCAGATCCTCCGGGACCCGAGGAAGGAGGGGGCCCTGTGCGATAGCTGCCCGCTGCGGGGTGCGGTTCCGGTCTTCGGGGAGGGGCCGCTGAGAGTAGAGATCGCGGTGGTGGGCGAGGCGCCTGGCTCGAACGAGGTCGAGCAAGGCCGTCCCTTCATCGGCCGCAGCGGGGAGCTTCTTGAGCAGGTGCTCGCCGAGATCGGGCTCCCGCGCAGCTCCATCTACATCGACAACGCCTTGCTCTGCATGCCTCCCGGCGGGGATCTGAATGCCTGGCGCAAGTTCGCGAAGCGGAAGTTCAAGGCGAAGGCGGCGGAGCGTGCGGAGAAGACGGCGAAGGAGTGCGAGGCGCACGGCGACAGGAAGGGTGCGAGGGCGGCGCGCGGCGCAGGCCGGGCCGCGGCGAAGGAGTGGCGTGACCCGGTCGAGTGCTGCCGCCCGCGGCTGTTCAACGCGCTGCACGTGAAGGCGTGCGCTGGGTGTGGTCGCTACCCGCTCGGGGCGAAGGGGGAGGTGTGCTCCTGCGGGTATAACAAGTCCCTCCTGCGCGACGCCCTCCTGCGTGACGCTCCACCTGCGATCATCGCGATGGGTGCGACCGCCCTGGAGGCATTGACCGGGCTCGAGGGGATCAGCAAGTGGCGGGGAAGCCCGCTGGAGGTCCTACACGGGAGAGCGAACCATGGACACGCAGAGGCAGGGCCCCGCCAGCGGGCGTGGGAGATCACGTCATGAACTCCCCCGCCTACGAGGCCATGCTGGTTGCTTCGGCCCGCCTCAAGCTCCCGGTTCGGTTCAGGATCGACCTGACCTCCCACGACCGCAAGAGTCTGGTAGCCCACGGCAACCTCAAGGATCACCGGTTCGTGTGGGCCCTCTACGCACACGGGACGCACCTGATCTGGATCGCCAGCGGGTCGGACACGAGAGGGGGCGGGGAAGAGAACGTGCTCGTTCGCTGCGTCGAAGAGGAGTTCCTCCCCGGCCTGCACTGGTTCGCGTGGGACGGGTGTTGCTTCTCCGAGGCGAGGGACGGGCAGGACGCCCTGCGGCAAGCCCGGAGTGGGCTAGGAGCGCGCGAGGGCCCCACCTGCGGCGTCGACCTCGATCCGCTCGGGCCGAGGAAGATTCTTGACGGCGAGCCGAAGGGCGCCCCGTGCGTCCTGCCGTCGGGGCACGAAGGGGAGCACAGGAGAGCGGGGAGTATGTAGCAGCACCGCGGGTGTGACTTGGAGTCGAGGGCCCATCCCGTGTGGCCCTCGCCGGGTTCGATTCCTGGCACCCGCTTTGGAGACACACCATGCCCGCAGCCACGACCACCACCGCCTACAAGCTCTTCACCCACGACCTGCGGAGCCCGATCCAGGGCGGGGAGCCGGTCTTCGACGGGAAGCTCCCCTGCGTCCTCCCGATCGTCCACGTCGACCGCTCCCAACGCGACTGCGCCCCCGGCTGGAACGCCTGCGCGCAGCCAGAGGACGCCCTGCGGATCGGGGGCCTGTGGCCGAACGGCCACCCCTCCCGCCTGTTCGTGGTCGAGACAGATACCACGGTGGTCGCTCGGGGAGACAAGCTCCGTGCGGCCACCTGGACGATCGTGCGGGAGTGCTCCGAGGAGGAGATCCGGGAGGGTGTGACCAAGTTCTCCGAGCGGTACTTCAAGCCTCACGCACTCCCCATGGCCGCCGAGCAGATGGAGTGGCGCGCTGCACTGGCGAGGCCGAAGCGTGACGAAGCCTTGGTCGATGCCGGACTGCGGGAGGCGTTGAAGGCGAGGGGGCTGGAGGATTGGACCCTCAAGAAGTTCTCCAGCGAAAGGGACGCGTGGGACGCGCGGGGCGCGGGGGACGCGTGGGCCGCGCGGGGCGTGTGGGACGCGCGGGACGCGCGGGGCGCGTGGGACGCGTGGGCCGCGCGGGCCGCGTGGGCCGCGTGGGACGCGTGGGACGCGCGGGGCGCGCGGGACGCGCGGGACGCGCGGGGCGCGTGGGACGCGCGGGGCGCGCGGGGCGCGTGGGACGCGCGGGACGCGCGGGGCGCGTGGGACGCGTGGGGCGCCCTGACGGTCTTCTTCGCAGCGACGATGAAGTGGACCAAGCAGCGCCCCGATCTGCTCACCATCGGGCTGCGGGATGCCTACTCCAACGGGCTGGGGATCGCGATCCCCACGGGGCCGAAGGAGCTGGGGTGGGCGATGGTGGATGTGGAGGTAGCACCATGAGCGACTCGACCGATCTCCCCTCTCTCTCCCCCGACGCCCTCGCCGAGGCCCTCCGCTCCATGCTCCGGATCAATTGCTGCGCCCACCCACCACTGGGATCAAGCTCTGCCCTGCCCCGGGTGCCTGCCTGCCCGGTCTGCCGGGCGAAGCTGACGCTGGAGAGGTGGGAGCGTGGGCGGGCGGAGCGCGAGGGTGGGGAGCGAGGTGGAAAGCCATGAGCGAGCCCACTGGTCCAACCCGGCGCCGTCGCCAATTGGCGGCTCGGGTCTTCCCGAGCCCTGCGAGCACTCCTCCAAGCCCTGCCCCAATCCCCCACCCTCACCTCCTCACTGCCGAGGAGGAGGAGGTCAGGGCCGAGCTGGAAGTCCTGCTCGACTTCCACTGCATCGGCGAGCGCTGCCTCCGCGCTGGCTGCCCCGCGCACGACGGGCGGGCGCTGGTGGAGGTGATCCGGCGGCTCAAGGAGGAACAGCTCGACCGGGAGCACTACATCGACCCGAACGACCTGGACGAGGTGGAGTCAGCCCTCAACCAGTTCGAGAGCGGCAGGGTGGCCAAGGTGGTGCTCCGTGTGGTCGACGCCGAGAATCTCGTGGCTGGGATGAGCGACGGCGGGGTCAAGAGGGTCGCGAAGTGGATCGGGGAGCACCGCCCGGCGTGCATGCCTGCCGGGTGGGCGAGGAAGCCATGAGCGAATCGAAGATGGGTGCCAAGGTGATGTACTGCGGCCACACTGGGTGGTTCCTCGCGGACATCTTCCGTGTCGGCAACGTCAACGTGGTGAAGGCTCGAGCGATGAGTGCGATGAGTGTTCGAGACGACTTGAAGTTGGTGCGTGTGAACCAAGAGCGAGGGCTCGAAAGCTGTGGCTGCTGGGGCTGGGGCTTGGAGCGAGAGCACGTCGAGCTGGTGGTGAAGATGCTGGGGGAGGTGGAGCCGTGAGCATGAGCACGAGCCTCGTCGGCATCAAGCCGCCCGACGAGAAGTGGAAGCAGATGAAGGCCATCTGGGACGCCTGCCGGTCGGCGAAGATCGATCCGCCGAAGGAGGTGGAGGATTTCTTCGATGGCGAGATACCCGACGACAAGGGGGTCGTGGTGGGGCTCAGCAAGTACACCCGCCGCCGTGAGGCGGGGCACCATCCCGCCATACGTGATTGGAGCAGTGACTCCGGTATGGGCTTCGAGGTGGACCTATCGAAGCTCGACAAAGACATCACGATCCTGCGCTTCAAGAACACGTGGTGAGTACATGACCGCCGCCGCCAGCCCGCGTCCGCCCGGCCTCCACCGTGACCCCCGCTTCCGGCGTTGGATCGATGGGGACGGCTACCCGCCGCATCAGCACTACGCGTTCAACGGCGGGGATCCCAAGCGCCTCTTCAGGCATCTCTGGGGAGGTGCCGCACTCCCTTCCCCTGCCAACATCAAGCGGGCGGCCCGTGCGTGGGAGCTGGCACATGGTAAGGCCCTGAAGTTTACCGAGCGGCAGTGGATGGAGGTCGCGAAGCGGCTGGCAGCAACAAGGGGTACGTACGCAGGCGGCGCCCATGCGCTGAGTCGGAGTCGACGCGCCTTCGGATGGCGTCGCTACTACTCCGACGACGGCGAGTCGATCTGCTGGGAGTGGGAGAGTGGGTTCGGCCCGCACGGCGAGTGGGGCCACCCGCCGCCCTATCCACTGAACCCCGGGCTCGGCGTCGAGGCTCACGACGCCCACTGCTACTGGCTAACGCTCTGGGGCCGCGCGAACACCCTCCGCTCCTTCCTCTACGATCTCGTCACGCGCTGGGCAGAGGCACAGGTGAAGCCGAAGTACGGGCAGCGTGTGACCGTACGCTTCGATCGGTGGGACTTCCTCCTCGTGGCTCTGACCAACCGGAACGACTACGCATGGTGGAGCGCGCTGTCCGGGCCGGACGAGAAGGTACCGGAGCTGGTGTGGACGGGGTCAAAATGAGGCGCGACCCGAAGCACTTCCCCGACGCCGCGGAGTGGGCGCGGATTTCGAACCTGCTCAACGAACGGGCCGCGCGGGAGCGCGCGGCGGAGTCGATGGCGCCGGACGTGCCGTCCCGTCCGATGACGCCCGCCGAGGCGGCGCACGAGAGCGAGGGACGAGGGCTGTCCTCGTTCGAGCCTCATAGAGACAGCGTCGCCCAGATCGCGGGGAACCTCTCCGACAAGAAGGGGTATGGGAAACCGAACCCGGTACTGGCGCTCCGCCCGCATACCCCCGTCGCCGAGAAGAGTCAGCGCAGGGTGCAGGGGCTCGGCATGGATCCGTGGCGGGAAGAGGAGAAGTAGATGGGTGACCTGCTCACCAACGTGACCATCCGCCACGGCGGCCACTCCGCCGTCTTCGGCCCGCTGGGGGTCGCGGACCCCTACCGCTACCGGCTGACCCGACGCCTGCGGCGCGAGGGGCCGCCGCGCACCGGCTGCGTCGCGTTCATCCTCCTCAACCCCAGCACCGCGACGGCTGAGCAAGACGACCCTACGATCCGCAAGTGCTGCGCCTACGCGGTGCGCTGGGGCTTCGGAGAGCTGATCGTCGGGAACGTCTTCGCGCTCCGGTCCACCGATCCCACGAAGCTGCGCTCCCACCCGGCGCCCATCGGGTCGGGGAGCAACACCGAGCTGCTGGCCATCGCCATGCGCGCCGCGTTCATCGTCTGCGGCTGGGGGCGGTACGGGGAGGGCAGGGGGAGGTCAGTAGCGCGGCTGCTGCTCGACGCGGGCGCCGACCTCCGTTTCCTGAAGCTGAACAACGATGGCTCCCCGGCCCATCCCCTCTACCTGAGTGGAAAGCTCACCCCGCAGAAGTGGGGTGGACCCGACGCCCCCTGATCCCCTCCCTCCCCTCCTCCCACCCCCCTTCCGCTCACCCTTGTTCATCACGCCAACTTTTCACCCGAGCTTCGTTTTACACGGCCAGCGCCGGATGCTGGGCGTCATTCGGCACGACATGCAGCGGGCGCTGGCCTATGCCCGGGGACGCCGTCCGAGCTGGCGCGACGAGAAGTTCATCATCAAGCCCAGCCTGGACGAGGCGCTGGGCATCCTCCGCGCGATGCGCGCCAAGCGCGGCCGAATCTCCCTCGACATCGAGACGGATGGCAAGGCGCCCCACTACTCGGCCGTCCGCTGTATCGGGATCTTCGATGGGGAGGTGGGGCTCTGCATTCCGCTGTTGAGGCGGGACGGCAGCTACCGAGAATTCATCCCACACGGGAAGAAGAAGGCGAAGCGGACCGCCAACTGGGTCAACTACTGGAGCAGTGCCGCCAAGGTGAAGGTGCTGGAGGCATTGAGCGCGTTATGTGCCGAGGCGGGGGAGCGGATGGTCGCGCTCGCCGACGGTCCTGTGCTCCCGGCGCTCGAGGGTTGGAACCTCCAGTTCGATCGTCTGACGTTGCGACTGCGGGAAGGAATTTACCTCCCCGCCTATTTCGACGGGATCCTCGCCCATCACGTCGTCGCGCCGTACATGCCGCACTCGCTGGCCTTCTGCGCCTCCATCTACCCGACGGACGTCTGCTACTACAAGAGTACGGACGACGGCGAGGCATGGAGCACGGTCAACGATGACGAGCTGTACCTGTACTGTTTGAGAGACTGCAAATCGACCTACATCGTCAACACGTCGTTGCGCGCCGAGGTCAACGAACGGGCTCATGGGGTCGACGCTCGGATCAACCTCTTCGATCACCGCATGGCGCTGGAGTGCGAGCGCTGGCGGGAGGTGGGGGTGCTGGTCGATCAGGTCGCGCTCGGCCGCTTCCGTCTCCATTACGGCGACGTGGCGCGGCGCGCACTGAAGGCGATGCAGGGGGTGGCGGAGAAGCTGAGAGTGGGGTCCATCGTCGGGGAGCTGGAGGCGCTGGCGAAGGGCGACTTCCCGGCGGTGGGGGCGGTGGAGGTGGAGGATATGGGGGATGAGCGGGAGGGTGGCGACGATCTTTTCTCTCCGGGCTCGCTCCCGCAGCTACGGGAGCTGCTCGGCACACTCGGAGTGCCGCTTCTCGGGACGACGGAGACGGGGCAGATCAGCACCGCCAAGGATTTCCTGCTGGAGGCGCGGAGGCTCTTGATTGAGCACCACAAGGCGGGCCCGAAGGATCCGCGGCTCGCCTTCCTCGACTACCTCTTCGCGTGGCGGCAGGCGGGGAAGATCGAGAGCACCTACCTGTGGCCGGAGCTGGGACCGGGTGGGCGCATCCACCCGACGTTCAATCCGTTCGTGGTGCCGACGGGGCGGCTGGCGAGTAAGGATCCCGGATTCCAGCAGCAACCCAAGCCGATCCGCGGGATGTACGTCGCGCCAGATGGTTACAGCCTCGTCGCTGGGGACTGGGACAGCGTCGAGCTCCGCGGGAGCGGCTACGTCTCCGGCGAGCCGAACCTCATCGACGCCTTCGACGCCTACGACGCCGGGACGGGGCCTAAGCTGCACAAGCTCAACTGCTCGCGCATCTTCTCCATCCCGATCGAAGAGGTGGACCCGGACAGTGCCATCTACCGGGCGGCCAAAGCTGTGATCTTTCTCGTTGCCTACGGCGGTGGCCCGCAGACCGGGTATGAGACGGCGCGCAAGGAGATGCCGGATCTGACCTTCGACGGATTCCTCGTCTGCTACAACGCGCTGAAGGTCGCATACCCGACATGGTTCAAGGCCCAGCAACAGCAGTTGATCGACGCGACCTCTCGCGGCTACATCGATTCGCCGATCATGCAGCGCCGGATGTTCTTCTTCGAGCCGATCTTCGGGGACGACACCCCGGAGGCAGCGAAGATGCTCAACGCGCCGATCCAGAGCCTCGCCGCCGACATCGTCGGCAACGCCAACTTCCGAGTGCTCGACCGGGTCGTGCTCCCGATGCGGAAGAAGCTGCGTCGCGGGGAGGTGATCGAGCAGCTAGCCCAGATCCACGATGAGCTGCTGTTCGAGGTGCCGGACCGGATCGCGGAGGAGTTCGCGCGGCGGTTCAAGAAGGTCGCCGAGGAGCCGGTTGATGCGGCGCACAGGCACTGGCGCTTCCCGGTGGACGTGAAGGTCAAGAAGCGGTGGGGGGTTTTGCCCTGGGAGAAGGAGAGGAAGACCGCATGAGACTGATGCTCACGAGGCGCTACGAGTTTGCTGCCGCGCACCAACTCAACGGGCTACGGCCCAATCACAAGTGCGCCCGGCTCCACGGGCACAACTACGTGCTGGAGATCACCGTGACGGGTGCCGGAGGCGTAGAGGAGCGTCCTCCCGATGCCGCGCCGGGCATGGTGATCGACGCTGGGGACATCGACATCTCGGTGCGGCCTGTGATCACTCGTCTTGACCACCAGCACTTGAATGGACTGGGGTTCAACGACAGCGAACGCTACATCGTCGACCACGGCGGGCTGGGGACGAACCCGATCTGGCGGCTCCAGACGCGGGACAACAAGCGCCCGGACGGGAAGGCGGAGAAGCTCCTCACCGTGAAGGAGATCCTCCGGGATGACCTCGCGCTGCCGTGCGTCGACATCGAGACGGACGACCACTACGTCTGGCTGCCGGAGGCCGATTGGGTGACGTCGCAGTGCGACGATTTCACGTCGGCGCTCGCCGCCTGCCTGGAGGCGGCTGGCTTCACCACGATGGTGCGGGTGGTGGCCATCAAGCCTGCGTCGCCGAAGGCCTACTCCCACATCCTCGTGCTCTGCGGCCTCCCCCAGCGGAGCCCCAACTCGATGATCCCGCTCCCGCTGGTGCCGCTGGACGCCTCGGTCGGCCAAAAGCCGGGGTGGTACCCTCGTGACCGCATCGCCGGGTACCGCGACTTCCCTGTTCCACCCTGAAGCAGGAGTGACCTCATGGAGCCGGGGTGGTACCCTCGTGACCGCATCGCCGGGTACCGCGACTTCCCTGTTCCACCCTGAAGCAGGAGTGACCTCATGGCCAAGAACCTCAAGTTCCATGTCTACGCCGAAGACGGCTTCGAGTCGGCGCACAAAACGCAGCAGGCCGCTGTGAAAGCTGCGCAGCGCGGAGCCAATCGCAGAGGTCTGGTTTATCAGGTCGTGGAGTGCAGTTCGCACGGTTTCACCGGCGGCAACGGGAAGGTGGTGTGCGAGATCAAGCGGAAGCTCAAGCCCAGAAGGCAATAGGCGCCCTTTCGGAAGCGTGGGTAAGTTAAGTTCTCTTCCCCGAGGAGATCCCCGCGTGGCACTTCACCGACACCAGCACAACACCACCACTCCAGCAGGTAGCCTTGCTGAGAGGCAGGTGGTCACCAGGCAGTGCCGGTGTGGTCGCGAGATCCTCGTTCTTGAGGTCCGGTCGTGGGGCCGATGCAAGAGAACAGTCATCGCCAACGGGCAGCAAGAGCCGACAGTCGCGGATCGACTCGAGGTCGAAGGGTTTCAAGAGCCGACAGTCGCGGATCGACTCAAGGCCGAAGGGTTTCTTCCGCCCTGAGCGGTGGCGCATTGCTGCATCGCTCGCGTATGCTCCGGGCGGAGGCAGGCGATGCGCACTCCCGGTGTCCACTTCGACGCACACGGGCGCCCCTCGCGGGCGGACACCGCCGCCTACTTCCACGCCCAGGCGTTCCAGCTGCCCGCCAGGGCGAGCGCCTCGAAGCCGCCAGCGCGGCCCGCCGTCCAGCGCCCCGTCGCTGCTCTTGGCGACGTGTTCACCGATCTGGTCAACACCGGGAAGGGCGCCGCGGGGAACGTCACCGACATCGCCAGCCTCCAGCGCGAGATCCTGCGGCTGAGCACCGAGGCGGACAGGTGGAAGGCTGAGGCGCAGGCGCTGGCGAAGCGCGCCGGTGCGATCCTGGGGGTCTCGAACCCGGCCGAGCTCGTGGAGTGGATCACGATCGAGACGGAGTACACGCCGCTCATCAGGCTCGACGAGCCCTTCAAGCACCGGGGGCCCACCAACAAGCCCAGCATCCCGCGGCGCGTCGGGCAGATCCTGAAGCCCCGCTTCACGATCAAGTTCAAGGAGCTCTCCCCGGTGGTGGCGATCCCCTTCGCCGCGCCCGGCCCCACGAAGTGGCCGCTGGTGGCCACCCTTGCCGGCGCCGCGGTGGGCGGCTTCGCCGGCGGGCTGTTCTTCGGCTTCAAGGGTCTCCTCATCGGCGGAGCGGTGGCGGGCGGGCTCGCCCGCTCGCGCGTGGCCTGAGCCATGCGGAGCCGGTACGCCCTGGGCACCGATGAGCCGCCTCCCCCGCTGAAGGAGGCGTGCGCGCGCGAGCGGATCGTCTTCAAGCGCCGCGACGGGAGCACCACCGAGTTCATGGGCCGCAAGGGCAAGGACTGCCCCAAGGCTGAGCCCTCCGCCGCGCAGATGGCGTGGCGGGCGCGGTTCGCCCTCCTCGCCAGCCAGGCGGCCAAGGACTGCCGGGTGCCCGCGGTCCGCGGGGCCTGCATGCGGGACGCCTTCGCCGCGAACGCTGCGCCGCAGGAGCAGCAGGAGAAGAAGCCTGTATGGCGCGGGTGGCGCGTCGAAGGCGAGCGCGCTGAGCCTCTGCCAGCCCCGGGCGAGTATTTCGAGCACGACATCCCGATCGATGTCGCTCAGGCCGCCCACCACAACACGTCGCACGTCCCGGAGCGCCGCGCCGAGCAGGAGCGCGCCAGCTACGCGGCCACCCTGCGACAGGATCTGGAGGCGCTGAGCCGCTTCGCCACCACCCCGGAGAAGAAGGCCTTGCTGGTGGAGGAGTTCGCCCGCTACCGGGCCGGCTTCCGGCAGCACTACATCGCCAGGCTGCACGCGGATGGCGCGGCGATGTGCGCCCAGCCTACCGTCGAGAACATCGCGCAGTACCTCTTCGGCGCGCTCGGGTTCCTGTCTAACTCCGGCTACATGAAACTGGTCCGGATTCGGCTCTACGAGAACGACCGCCTGTGGGTGGACGTGGAAGCTAACCCACCATGATGGCCTACGTCGGTCAGACCCGCTCCGCCAAGCTCGTCCGCAAGCTCTGGGAACTCGGGATCTGGGAATGTACGGCTCGCGGTGAGCTTCCACCCCGGCGCCACCCCTACTTCTATGACAACGGTGCGTTTTCGGACTTCAAGGCGGAGAGGCCGTTCGATGAAGCGCAGTTTCATCGCGACATCGAAGCCATTGAGCGGAGCGGTGACCGACCTTCCTTCCTCCTCCTCCCCGACGTGGTAGCCAAGGGGGCGGAGAGTCTTGCGGAGAGCATCCGGTGGATCCCGAGGCTCAAGCCTGTGGCGCCCCTCTACCTCTGTGTCCAGAACGGCATGGAGGCACCGCACGTCGCGCCGCACGCCAGGGAGCTAGCGGGTCTGTTCGTCGGGGGCACGTTGGAGTGGAAGCTGGAGACGGGCGGTGCTTGGGTCAAGGCTGCCCACACGCTGGGGCTCAAGTGTCACATCGGGAGGGTCGGAACCGGCAAGCGTGTGACGTGGGCGAGGGAGATCAACGCGGACAGCATCGACTCCTCAACTCCGTTGTGGAGCGAGGAAAACCTGCGGTGCTTCTTGGAAGCGCTGCACCGGGAGACGCCATGAAGAAGGTGAGCACGAAGAAGACCAACATGAATCGGGCCGCGCCGCAGGCCGCACCACCGCGCCTCGCCCCCGACCCTGTCACGGCGCTGGAGCACTCGGCTGCCCAGATCGCCACCCCTACGGACCTCGCGCCGCTCCAGTCGAAGTCGCAGACCATCAGCGGGGAGGTGAGAGGCTTGGCCGTCCGCGATGGAGCATCGCTCGCCCGGGGGAACGAGATGCTGGTGATGGTCGTGAGCGCCAAGAAGTCCGTCGAGGAGAAGCGAACGTTCTTCACGGGGCCGCTCCGGACGCACGTCAAGCGGATCGACACGCTCTTCCGGGCTGTACTGGACCCGCTGGAGATCGCGGAGCGGGAGTTGAGGGCCAAGATCAGCACGTACCGGCAGGCGGAGGCCGAGGCGGAGGCGAGGCGCCGCCGCGAGGCGGAGGAGGCTGCCGCCGAGGCCGAGCGCGCCGCCGAGGAGAAGCGGAGGAAGGCGGAGCAGGCCCGCTCCGAGAAGGAGCGGGTGAGGTTGGAGAAGGAGGCTGCTGTGGCGGAGGAGAGCGCCGAGGCCACTGCCCACGCCGCGGCCATGCTGGCGCCGACCGCGCCCCCTAAGACCATGGTGGCGGGGAGCGGCACGGTCGCCGCGAGGAAGGTGTGGACGTTCGAGGTGCGGGACGCAGCGCAGATCCCGCGGGAGTACCTCATCGTGGACGAGCGGAAGCTCCGGGCGGCCGTGCGCTCCGGGCTGCGGGAGATTCCAGGCGTCCGCATCTACGAGGACGAGAGCCTCGCGGTGACGGGTGGGCGGGACAGCGGAGGAGGGTTCTGACTAAGCTCACCTCATGCCCGCCCTTCGCTTCCACACCGATCCGCTCTCTACTCTCAAGCGTGCCACGCCGGACCAGCTCCCACGTCTCCTCGCCGCGGGCTACATGGAGATCACCGAGCTTGCGGGCGGCTTCTCCTGTGGCCGGTGTCGGTTCGCGCAGCCAGCGAACGCCTTCTGCGGGAACAAGGCGATCCAGGCCCCGGTCAGCCCTACCTTCGGGTGCTGCAACCTGTTCCTCCCGCGCGAGGCGCTGGTGGTGTTCCCGTGAGGACGAGCCCCCCGTGAAGAAGATCCTGCTCATCGCCGCCGGAGCGCTGTTGATCCTCGCCGCCTGCGGCCCGGCTCCGGACTTCGTGACGGCGAACGGGGTGCGGTTCTATGTACAGGGGCGAGTGTTCACCCTGAGGCAGGCGAACGATCTGGAGGGCTGGTTCACCTCGGTCATGGAGCGCTTCGGCATCAGCGCGGCGCTCCTCCACTCCTACCTCGACGGCGTCACCGTCTACCTCTGGCCGTACCCGATGCCGCACTGCGATCCCACCGCGGTCGTGGACGATCGCGGGGACGGTGACGAGCACTGCGCCAACGGCTACTACAAGGGCGGCGAGATTCATCTGGCGATCTGGACCTGCGGCTACGACTCCGCCTACCCCCACGAGTTGCTCCATCGCGTGCTCGAGCGGCACTTCGGGGACATGGACCGTGTGCATGGGCGGGCCGATCTCTGGAGTGCGGTCCGGAACGCGATGAACCCGTTCCTGCTCAAGTGTGCGTGAGGGGGGCTGTCAACCTACAGTTGACAGCGAAAGCAACACGTGTTATCTGTCTCTCCCATGAGAGTCTACAAAGGAGTGGTGAGCCCTGCGCAGCGGGTGAGAAGCTGCGACTAGGTCACGGAGTGGCAAGCCCTGCGCGATGGGTGAGAAATCGCGACAGGGGCGCTTGCTCCCTAGGGGTGGAGCCGAGCCCTGCGCGATGGGTGAGAAATCGCGACGTAGTAGGCCCTGCGCAGCGGGCGAGAAGCTGCAACTGTTCGCCGCTTGACCCGCCAGCGCCCCCGCCCATACGATGTGATCGAAGCGGTGATCATCACGCACGAGGAGTCCCATGATCGTCTCCACCTCGAAGCTCCCCCCGCCGAGCGACACCAGCAACATCAGCGACTTCGCGGGCGTCCGCCGCACCTGCCGCACCTACCTCCGCACCCGGCGTGGGCTGCGCTGCAAGAGCTACCGCAAGGGCTCCGGCGAGCCGCCCTGCGTGCCGGGCCTGAAGGGCGGCGGCCGGGTCGGCCGGACCCGCCACTGCCGCGGCGTCGCGCGCCGGGCCGGCCGCCGGACCAGCCGTGGAGGCTGTGCCAGAACCTGCGCCGGGCTCCCCAAGCGGGCCTACCGCACCTGCGTCTCGCAGTGCGCGCAGTCGAAGCGGCGCAGGTAGCACGGCGCGAGGAGCGCGATGGTCATCACGTTGAGCAAGGCACCGCCGGGTGGTGGGGCCGATGGCCCCTACCAGGGCGTTCCCTACCAAGGCTACGCGCGCTTCGCGCGTAGCTACGGCGGGGTCCACTTCGGGGTGAGCCAGTCGGCGGCCACCGTCCTCGCCGCCGGCAATGCCGGGCCGTGGGTAGCCTACGCGCAGCAGCTCCTCGGGCTGGCGTACTACGCGGTGAGAGTCGACGGCATCTTCGGGCCGGAGACGAAGAACGCTGTCCAGACCTTCCAGGCGAGTCGGAGGTTGGAGACGGACGGGATCATCGGGCCGCTGACGTGGCGGGAGCTGGAGCTGGTGAACGCGGGAAGGATCGCCCCGCCGCCGCCCGTGGCGAGTGCGCCCGCAACGATCCCAGTGGCCGTGCCGTACCCACCCCCCAGCTCCGCTGCGTGGACTCCCCTCTGGCTCCTCGGCGGGGCCGCAGTCGTCGGTGCCGTGTGGTGGATGAGCAGGGGGTGAGCTTCATGGCCATGGAGCCCCTCCGTTCCCGGCACCGCCGCCCCGTGGGACCCAGCACGGTCGCCGTCTACAGGCGGCTGATCGAGAGGGCGCAGAGCGTTGATCCGTCCCGGTGGCCGGAGTCGCAGCGATCGTTGCTGTCGGCCGCACTGGCGTGGAGGGCAGGCGGTGTGGACGGAGCTGAGCAGGATGCACTGCTCGCTCGGCGCGAGGCCCTCCGATCCACCCTCGGCGCTTGGAAGCCACGGGTCGTCGTCCGTGCCGCCCGCGAGAGCGAGGCCCTCACCTACGAGGAGGCGGCTTCCCGTTTGCCGCAGGGGCAGCGCGCCATCGCCTTGCTCCTCGTGCTCCTCGGGCTGCGCGCCAGCGAAGTGCTGAACCTGAAGCGCGACGACGTGGAGCGGGCGCTCGAGGACGGCGAACTCATCGTCATGAGGAAGGGGGGCAAGGAGAAGGTCATGCCCGCTGGCGGCGTCCAGGGCGAGTTGAGGGAGCTGCTCGCGACTCCCGCCCGCGAGAGGCCCGGTACGGATGGGGAGAAGGGCGCGGCGGTCAGGAAGTGGAAGACCGTCGGCGAGATCCTGAGCAGCTCTCCTCCCGACCCCCGGGGCGCCTCGCACGACGCCCGTTACAAGAAGCTCTACAGGATCGTCCGTACGGTCGGGCGGGGGGCGGACGTCCCGGCTCACCCCCACGCTTGGCGCCACGCCTTCGCGACGCGGATGAACCGGGACGGTGCCCCGACGCGGACGATCCAGGCGATGATGGGGCACGCCTCGATCACCACGACGGAGCGGTACATCCACCCCACCGCCAGCGACGCAGCGAAGTACATGCGGAAGGGGGGTGCGGGAAGGGAGGGGGGGAGATCGTGAGCTTGGGTACGGGCGAGAAGCGCCAGATCCTGGAAGGAGTCCTCGACCGCGGGGTCGCCAAGATCGCGCTAGACCCCAGGCGCGGCGGGGTGCGGGCCCCTGGGAAGTTCATGCAGGACTCCTCGCTGGTCCTGAATCTCTCCTACAGGTTCGCCCCGCGGGATCTGAAGATCGGCGACCTCGGGATCTCCCAGACGCTGAGCTTCGACGGCGAGAGGTTCCCTTGCTTCGTCCCGTGGGAGGCGCTGTTCGCGATCGAGGACGGCGAGGATCTCCACCTGTTCGCGAACGACGCCCCGCCGGAGCTGCTGGTGAAGGAGGAGGCAGTGAAGATTACACCGCCCCACCTCCAGCTCGTGAAGTAGGGAGGGTCTGATGGGTGAGCAGCGTACCGGCGAAGCTCATCTACGACGGGTTGTCCTCCGGCTATCGGCGTTGGGCTCCTGGTGTGCTCGACATGATGGCCCCTCGGGCCAGACGTGAGCCTCCTCCGCCTCGCGCTCGGCGCCGCAGCGTACAGCGCCGCTGCCTACGTGGTGGACGTGCCTGTCCGGCGTACCCTTGCGGCGCGTGAGGCGCGGCGCGTCGCTGCGTTGCGTGGGCTCCCGTTGCTCAACGTCGGCGCCGGTACCAATCGCTCGGCGCTGTTCGGTTCGACCTTGTACGGGGACATCAACGTGGACCTATGCGGGAGGAGGGACGTGCCGCACGGGACGGCGGGGGTCGTGACGGGCGCAGACGCCTGCGATTTACCGTTCGGCAGCGGCTCCATCGGGGCGGTGCTTGCCTCACACGTGCTGGAGCACTTGCCAGACCCGGACCGCGCGCTGTGCGAGTGGCTCCGGGTGGTCGGGGGCGACCCGCGCTGCGTGATCGTACTTACCCCCTCGTGGTGGGCACCCCACACGTGGCTCCACCCTGGACACTGCTGGTACTTCAGCGACGGGTGCGGCGGGCTGGGTGGGCGGGGAGCGGTCCCAACTGCGGGATCCATTGTCGCTGCCTCCGGCGTGCGAGTTCGTGAGGAGGTGACGAGGATGGGATTTGTGTAAATAGCTACGGTCGCCACTTGTCTCGTCGGCCCTCTCCGCGCTAGGGTCCGCGCCCCCATGCTCCTCCCCCTCGCCATCGTTGCAGCCGTCACCGTCTCCATCGCCACGATCACCATCCTCGCCTACCGGCGTGCTGTCCAGCGGGAGGCGGGCATCGCCGCCGCCTTCATCGATCTGGCCGTCATCTTCAACGGTGGGGCCGACCCGATCGAGGTCAAGGCCCGGTACGTGGGAGAGCGGGACAGCGCGAACCTCGTCCACGGTGAGCTGGCGGGCGCCGTGGCGCTGGCGGCGAGCGCCCTGCGCTCCGTCTGGTCCCACGGTGCCGTCGTGGACGCGCTGCGAGGGATCTACATCGTGGTCATGTCGGTGCAGAGTTGGGATGACGGGGCCGGGTATCTCGTCGGTGGCCAGTTCGACGGGGAGGTCATCCGGGTTGACCGCGCGCTCACCTCGCTCGCCCACGAGTTCGCCCACGCCTGTGAGCGCCGCCACGATAGCCAAGCGGATGACACTCACGAGCTGTGGGAGGCCCGGGGGATCAAGAAGGCGGACGAGACGTACCGGGCGGCGCTGGCGAGCGCGAGGCGCTAGGCTGCAATCGCTGGCCCCCACTCCGGCTTCCACCCGGCGCCCCCCAGAAACGCGATGATCACGTCCCCGTGGCAAGGAGCGGGGGAGCACCAGCAGGCGAGCCGTTTCCTCATTCTCCCGCCCTCTTCGTGTTGCCCTCTGCGTCGATGATCTCGAACGTGCCGACCCCGGGCAGTGAGAAGGTGAACTGACCAGCCTCCACGACCTTGGGTGAGCCGAAGTTCCTGAGCCACTTCCTCGCCACGATCCGCCGCTGCCAGTTGACGGGGAGCAGGGGGATGAAGCGATCCCACCCGGTGAAGCCGGTGATCGTCAGGTGCTTGCGCCCGACGTTGTTGGGGACGAGGATCACGCTCGCTCCCGCGTGCGGATCGCGCGGATCGCGTTGAGGGTGCGCGCTACATGAGCTCGGGTGCGCTCACGCGCCGCCCTGGCAGTCAAGTGGAGCGCGGGCCAAGGGTGATGAACCCCCGGCCAGGGATCGGTGCGGTTGACCAGTACCCCACTGAAGCCAATCTGGCGACCTGCCATGTCGTACGACGTGACGGCACCGAAGACCATCTCCGGGAGATCGCGCGTCCTCACGTCTCCTCCCTCGGCCGCAGCGCCCGCGGCAGGAACACGATGCGGCTCTGCAACGCCTCCTCGATGACCTCGGAGGCTGACGTGCGGCGCTCGGCGGCCTCCACCTTCAGCGCCCGCTTGATGTCCCGGGTCAGGTAGATCGTCATCTTCTCCTTGGGCTTCGTGGACTTGGAGGGGGTTGACGTCATGACGTCATCTTCGCGTGCCGAATGCTTCAACGCAAGGTGTTCATACCCTACGTTGGGATTGCACCGCGCACGCTGCGCCCCTCACCCCTCACGGAGTCGCCCATGGCCCTGCTCGGAACCTTCATCGACAAGATCAGCCTCCGGACCCTCATCGGCCCGACGATCACCACCTACAACCACTCCCTCGGGACCACCCCCGACGCGGTGCTCGCCCAGGTGCGGTCCATCAACGCCAGCACCGGCATCGGGCAGATCCACGCCCTCGGCGGCAACGCCAGCCTCCTGACCGCCGGGGTGGCCTCGCCCTCGCTGCCGTCGGGCGGCCTCGAGATCGCCTTCGACCTCTTCGGGATCTTCTTCTGGAGCGCCACGAGGTAGCGGTAGCTCCGTCGCCCTACGCGCTGCGCGCGGTAGTTCGACGCCCGCGATGACCGGTGATGATCCGGCGTCGCGGGCGTTGTTGTTTGGGTTTAGGATGGGCCGCAGTGGGGAATGCACGCCGCGGATCCGACCCAAGCGGCCGGGCGTCAGCTCTGAGAAGCTGATCCGTGCTGGGATCCACTGAAACGTGCGAACGAAGTGCATCAAGTAGGCTGAACGGACGCCTGCGGGGCGGGGGGTCGCCTCTCGGCGGCCCCCTTCTTCTTGACGCTCCATATGCCGCGGTGCTACTGCGTAGAACGTGAAGAAGAAGAGAGCACCGCCCGCGCCTCCGGCGCTGTCCCCTCCGGTGCCGTCCCCGCGCTACCACAGCATCAAGGTGACGGATGATGTCTACGACGCGATCCGCCAGCGCATCGCTGAATCCTACGCCGCCAATGCGAAGCTGGCAGAGCCGTCGCGCCGCGGCTACCTCCGCCCGCCGTCGGTGAGCGAGGTGATCAGCGAGTTGCTCGAGAGCCGCGTCCGGCGCACCACGCGGAGGTTCAAGTGAAGCGCGACCCGTCCATCCCTCCCTACCTCTCCTTCGCGATCATCGCGCGCAACGCTGCGCCGCTGATCGAGGGGACCTTCAAGTCCATCCGTGAGCGCTGCCCGAACGCCGAGATCGTGGTGGTGGAGACATGCAGCAGCGACGACGGTGCCACGGTCAGGCTGATCGAGCAGTACGCCGACCGCTGGGAGACGTACAAGGGGCCGCGGGGGGACTGGAGCTCTTCCATGCCGTGGTTCGATGACGCGGCGGCGGCGAGGAACAGATCCTTCGAGCTTTGCATGGGCAGGTGGATCTGCTGGATCGACGGGGACGATCTGCTCCCCTCCCCCGCCGAGGCGGAGCGCCTCCTCAAGCTCAACGGCCGCTGGCGACCTCCCCCCGGCAACGCGAAGCTGGAGAAGGGTGGAGACGAGCCTGTCTGGCTGGAGGATCTCCTGCGGGTCGCGGACGCCACCCACGGCGACGCCATCCAGGTCTTCTGGGCCCCGTACCTCTACCGGGCCAACGAGGACGGCGCCTCGATCGAGTGGCAGAACCGGGAGCGCATCGTCCGCCGGGGCACGGGGTGGATCTGGAAGGGCGAGGCCCACGAGGTGCTGGTTCACCCCGACCCCGCCGTCATGGGGAAGCGCAGCTACCTCGCGCACCTGCTCTTCGTCCACTGCAAGAAGTTCTCCGCGGCCACCGACGACTACGCCCTGCGCCGCCACTTCGACGTGCTGATCCGGAAGTACGAGAAGGGGGATCGCTCCACCCGCGACGCGCTCTACCTCGCCAACTACGCCCGCTTCCTCTGCCCGGGCCGGATCCCCGAGTTCATCGCCTCCGCCTACGAGGCAGCGCAGAGCGCCCACGATCGCTACCGGACGCTGGTGGTGCGGGGAAGCTGGTTCGTGGAGCAGGGCTTCATCTTCGACGCCATGGAGAGCTTCAACGCCGCGACGGGTCACATCCCCCAGCTCCCTGACGCGTGGTTCGCGGGCGGGCTCGCGCTGCTCAACGTGGAGCGCTACCTGGAGGCGGGGGACTGGCTGTGGAGGGGAGTCTCCTGCGCCCCGGGTCAGTCGCTCAGCGAGGTGGGCCCTCGCGACCACCAGGTCAAGTACCGCCTGCTGGCGGCCCTCTCCTTCTTGAAGGCCGGGAGGAGATTCACGCTGGGTGGGAGGCACGACCAAGCGATCGTCTGTGCCTCCAACGCCGTGACGGCGATCGAGGGGGTGACGGTCGAGATGGCTGGCCCCGACGCCGGGGAGTTGAACGGCTACCAGAAGTCCATCCGGAACGAGAAGGAGTCCCTGGAGCAGGTGGAGGCGATCAGGAGGCTACACGCCTACCTCGTGAAGAACGACGAGACGATCAAGGCGAGGGAGCTGCTGAGGGCCACCCCCCACAATCTCACCGATCACCCGGTCATCGTGGAACTGGTGCAGTGGGCGGTGAAGTTGAACAGGCATCTGACCGACCCCGCCGCCTACGCCGCCTTCTACGACGACGACGCGGCGACGGGGGCGATTCCTTCGAGGGACGCAGAGCTGGTACTGGAGCGGGCACAACCACGGGTGCGGTTCCTCGTGGAGCAGGTGGGAAAGTGGAAGGGAAGCGGTACGCTCCTCCGCGTACTGGAGATCGGCGCCTTCGACGGCAACATCGGCATCCCGGTCATGGAGGCCCTCCCGAACGTCTTCTACACCGCCGTCGAGACGCAGGCCGAGCCGCTGGAGCGCTTCAAGCAACGCGCCGCGGCGCGCGGGATGGAGGGTCGACTCGCCACGCGGCAGGGACTCGAGGCGGGTCAGCTCGGCGAGGCCGCCTTCGACGTGGTGGTCTTCTTCGAGGTCATCGAGCACGTCCCGGACGCGCCAGCGACGATCCGGCGCCTCCTCTCCCACCTCAAGCCGGGGGGGCGGCTCTTCCTCTCCACCCCGTGGGGCGCCTTCGACCGCGGGGATCCGGCCGACATGGTGAAGCGGGACCCCCGTGGCCACGTCCGGGCGATGATGCCGCGGGACCTCGTGGAGGCGGTGGAGATGGTTGGTGGTCGGGTGCTGGAGCTCGGTGGCTGCGAGGCAGTGGCCGGGTACGGGGCGAGCGGCTGGGGGGCAACGCTGCATGTGATGTGCGAGTGGAGTTCGACCAACTACACCCGCGCCATGGGTACCCGCCCCCGCCCTCTCTCCTTCGTCGTCCCGTGTGCCCTCTGGGACTGGAACGCTACCCACGTCGAGGCGACCGGGATCGGCGCCTCCGAGGAGACGATCGTCTATCTTGGGCGTGAGCTGGGAAGATCCGGACGCGACACGGCGGTCTACGGACCGCTGCCACGCGAGGTGCTCACGCTCGAGGAGGTCAGGGACGGGGTGAAGTATTGGCCCCGGGAGCAGCTCCACCGGATCGACCGGAACTCCACGGTCATCGTCAGCCGGGCCCCGTCCTTCGGGACGGTGCTGGACAATGTGGTGGGCGGAGACAAGCCGCTCGACAAGTTGCTGTGGCTCCAGGACATCCCCTACCCAGACCTCAACGACGAGGTGGCGGCCGGCTACCGGAAGATCGTCGTCCTGTCGGAGTGGCACAAGAAGGCGATCGAGCACCTGCACGGAGTCGACCCCTCCCGGATGACCGTCATCAACAACTTCCTGCTGGAGGAGCACTTCACTGGCGCTGATCCTGCGCGCCGTCCGCACCACTTCGTTTACGCGAGCAGTCCTGACCGCGGCCTCATCAACCTGCTGCGCCTCTGGCCCATCGTCCTCGACCTGTACCCGGACGCCACCCTCTCCATCCTCTACGGCTGGGAGGGATGCATGAGGCTCGCCGGGCAGAGTCCGGAGTGGACGGCCCGGCACCGGAAGACGCGGCAGGCATACCTGGAGCTGCGCAGCCAGAAGGGGGTGGTGGAGCTGGGTCGGGTGAACCACGCGGCGATGGCGCTGGAGGTGAGAAGCGCAGCGGCGTGGCTCTACCCCACCGGGGACTTCGCGGAGACGTTCTGCTCGACGGCGGTCAAGGCGCGCGCCGCCGGGTGCGTGCCGGTCTGCACCCGCCATGCGGGCCTCGCCGAGAGCGCGGACTGCCCGCAGACGCAGTGGATCCCGCTGCTCCAGGAGGAGGGGGACGCTCCCGCGGGAGGCCCCTTGGCGCTGACTGTCGACCCCGCACTGCGCCGGAGGGCTGATCGCGTGCCTCCTGCCTACGTCGATGCCTTCGCGGCGGCTGTCCGCTCCGCGGTGGAGACGGGCGAGGCCGACCGCGCCAAGATGAGCGCGGAGGCGATCGAGAGGTTCCGGCTGGAGGCGATCCTGCCGAAATGGTTGGAGCTGTTGAGGGGGGCGCCGTGAAGATCCCAGAGAGCGGTGTTGAGCGCGCCGATCTGCCGCCAGTCCCCTCCATCGTGTCGGAGTGTCTGCCGCACTCGGACATGAAGCACCCTGAGTTCACGGCGCTCGCGCGGGAGTTCGTCCGCGCCCACACGGCGGCGCCGTTGGGCGCCAGCGTCGAGATCGGGACGCGGCGCGGAGGCTCGGCGCTCCTGATGCTCATGCTGCTGGTGAAACAGAAACAGTACGACCAGCTCCTCGGCCCGCTGCCGATGGTCTTCTCCGTCGACCCATACGGAGGCAAGCCCTACAACGGCGGCAACGGTATCTTCCCGGGCCTGTACGGGGACGTGGAGTACAGGGCGATGCGGGCGCTACTTGCCCCGTTCACCAACCACGCCCACTTCCTGATGACCAGCTCCGACTTCCTGCGGATGGCGGCGGGGGTCGGGAGCGGCACGTGGCGTTACTGGCACGAGGGTAACGAGCAGCGGCTCGTCAACAACACCTCCTTCGTCCTCCACGACGGCCAGCACGACGCTCCCTCCATCGCCAGCGACCTGCGCGACCTGCTGGCCTGGAAGTTCCTGCCAGCGGGCGGGCGGATCGTCATCGACAACGTGGACGTGGACCCGGCGACGAAGGGGGCGGTCGCCGGGATCGCCGGGGACTACGGGGCGGAGGTGAGCTTCCCGACACCGCTGATGGGCGTCGTCGTGGTGAGAAGGTGATCTCCAACGGCAAGCGGAAGGGGGGTG